>UEXW01000063.1_pt1 | contig 22790 bp, 15 predicted proteins | sample 4301151 | NCBI WGS metagenome assembly UEXW01 (sample SAMEA4773176, study PRJEB27434) | metagenome | biome: 2259; feature: agricultural soil; material: soil | place: USA | collected 2014-09 | depth 0.25 m | reverse complement strand
AGCCGTATCCATCTCCCACATAAATGTCGCCGTTGGGAGCGATGGCCACGTTGGTGGGCCGGTAGGCGATCACTGAAGTTTTGCCCTTCGACTTGTAGGCTTCCGATTCTGCCGGGTACCCGAGGGTGAATACCTCTTCGCCCTTCAACGTCCGCTTGGTCACAATGCCGTGCTGAAAATCACAAAGATAGAGGAACTCTTCGCTGCCCTCTTTGCGGATGGTCAGGCCATGTGCTCCGCCCTTGAATTGGCGGCCCCAGGAGCGGACGAACTTGCCTTTGTGATCGAAGACCACCATCGTGTCTAGGCTTTCGCTGGTCGCATGCACCGTGTGATGGACGTAAATGTTTCCCTGCGAGTCTTCGCAGACGCCATGCGTGTTGCCGTACTTGATGGTTCGTGGCAACTCGCCCCAGTCGTGAATCGCTTCATATTGATGCTCGCCCTGTCCCAGAATGGGCGCCTTGCTGCCCGCTTTGTCGGTCGCTCCCAGGAAAGCGGGAGTGGAGGCCGCCGCGGCTGCGGCCGTAACCAGAAAACTGCGTCGTGACACTCGCATGGCGAGGCCCTCCTTATTAGTCAAGAAATCAAGAATCGACCAAGGTCGAAGCTCGAATGGTTTCGCAGGCTACTTCACTCGTGCGCGATCGCCGCTTTTTCGTCTACCGGATTGGGGTCGGCGAACTGCAGCCAGAAACCCATCATCTCTTCGTCGCTCGGTTCGCCCCAACGAATGGCTTTCGAGGGATCGGGATTCTGCGCATTGTTGAAAGAATTGTCGAAGTACGCGGTGGTCACCAACTTCGTGCCTTTGGGCAGAAGGAATTGGTGCTTCAAAAAGTACGTTTCCTGCCACCGGAAGTCATAGTGGGGCACATTGAGGATTACTTCGTGGCGACCATCGGGATAGACGGCTTCGGTTGTCATGCTTTTCCCTCGAAAGTGCATGTGTGCGGTATAGGCCACGGCGGTCACATCTTTCGGCAAGGTGTAACACGAGGTCACCCGGTGATTTTCGTCCCCTGGAGGAATCAGGAAGAGGTTGTTCCAGATTTCGTACTGGGCAATCTCGTGCTTCACCGGTTCCTTGGCAAACACCAGGCCGATGCTGGTGCTATCTTTCACGTCGTCGCCCGTGTGGTTGCTGTAGTGAACCTGAAACTGCAAGTAGGAGCCCGCGGGAATTCTCAGCGCATAGCCTGCTGGCCGAGTCTCTGCCAAATGGCCCGGCAGGTAAATCCCCGGCACGATATTCAGATATCCAGATGACTCGCCAGGAACCCCGCCGCCATCGGGAGACGAGCACCCATCGTCTACGACGGGTGCATCGCGCCTCAGGTGCAGCACCCTGCCCGTGCGGTAATGGTACTTATCCTCTCCGGCATCAGACTTGGCATTCTCTTCTTCTTTCTTCGCTACTTTATCGGCGGCTATTACCGAAACGGTGGCGTGGTGCACGACGCGACGGTCTCCCGGAAGCACTTCGGCGGCCTGCACCCATTTGTCCTCAGTGAAGTTGGTCGGAACGTAGATATATTCGTAGTCATCCTGACTGCCGCCCGGCACCGTAAACTCCGGGATGGGTAGGACCAAGTCCGGCTTTATGTGCCAGCCTTGGGCGAATACGGGCGGCGGCGGCAGGTCCTTCGCATCCCCCTCTGGAGTGCCGATTCTTACCCATGCGTCGATGGTTGCGATCTCGGAGTCGTTCAGGCGCGCGTCATTGAGAAAATTACCGACCTTGGGGTCAGCATGCCAGGGTGGCATCTTACGTTGAACGACCGCCTCACGAATCGACCTGGCCCAGGGCCGCGTGTCCTTGTAGGTCATCAGCGACATGGGAGCGATGTCATTCGGCCGATGACAAACCACGCAATTCTTGTAGAGAATCGGAGCTACGTCCCGGTTATAGGTGACTTGCTTCGGAGAACTCGGGCTTTCTTGACCGGCTCCCAGGAAGAGACTGGCAGATGCTACAGCGACAAGGACAAAACAGCGTCTCCGCGCGACCATGTGTTCTCCGGAACCCGTGCGTCATTCTAAGATCCAGGTCCTCCGAGCACAAGAACTGGAGTCTGGACGCTTTTAGGAGGAAACTGTTGATTGGCAATCATCCTTCCTTCGATCCACCTGTAAGGGTTTCGCCTGCTGCTAGCGCACCTACATCTATGTGCGGCTACTTCTGGGGACCTTCAGGAGGAGTGGAGGTGTTTTGTAGTTTCTTGAACTCTCCCATCTCACGCTCCGCATCCTCCGCCTTCCCCTGCTTACGATACAGGCCCGCCAGCGCGAAATGAGCCTGGGCCGAGATTTCACTCCCCTTCTCGATTTCAACCACCCTCGTCCAAGCCTTCTCAGCTGACTTGCCGTCACCTTCGAGCGAGGCCGCCTTACCCAACGAGTAAAGAGTCTCCGGCATCTCGGGTTGCAGCTTGTCGGCGCGTTCCAACTGCGTCCGCGCCTCTCGCACTTTGCCCTGCTGAAGCAGGGCATTGCCCAGGCGATAGGCAGCCTCGGCGTTTCCCGGTTGCAGTTTCGTCTCCGCGCGGAAGGCTTCTTCGGCTTTCGGCCATTGCGATGAGCCGGCATACACGAGACCGAGTTCAAGATGGAGCTTGGGAATATCCGGTTGCATCCGGATTGCCTCAAGAAACTCCTTTTCCGCCTGCGGCATTTGCCGCAGAACGTAGTAATTTTCCGCCATTGCCTGGTGCGCCCGCGGTGAGTCGGGATAGGTCGCCAGCAGAGTATCGATTGATTGTTTGGAGACTAGCCCGCTGGCTCTGCCGAAGTAATAAAGCAGATCAGAATCGTTGGGACGCTTGTCTAGAGCCGCTTGCAGATTGGCAACCGCTTCCGCCAGGTGCCCAGCCTCCAATTGTGCGATTCCTAGCGCGGCGCTATCGTCCGTCTTTTGCAAGTGTGGAACTGCCTCTGCCGCGTAACCCTGAGCGAGCAGAGCATATCCCAGCAGCTGATGGGCAGGCACCAGGTCTGGGCTGAGTTCCAAAGCATGTTTCAACGGTGGAATCGCGCCACCGAAGTCGTGGTTTTCAAGAAACGCCTGGCCGAGACTCACGAAGCCCGCAGCCACCGTGGGCTCGAGCTTGGTCACTTCACGGAACTCCGCGATAGCAACGTCGAACTGGCCCTTCTTTTCGGCCTCGGCGCCGGCTTGCATGTGACGCAGCGCTTCAGGGGACGCACCCTGCATTGCAAGGAGAAGGAGTAAGTATAAGAGAGCACGAATCACGGTCGCTCCGGCTCACGGATTTCCAGAAACTGGTTCGCGTGAACGTCATTTAAAGTCTGATGAATGCCCGATGGCCAAACGATTTCAATCTTGGCACTTTCGGTCGCACCGAGCCCGAAATGAAGACGCTTGTCGCTCGCCGAGAGATAACTACCCGCCGTCGTTGCGAATCGAGTTTGTCCATTCACTCGCACGCGCGCGCCTAGTCCGTCGCGGTTGCTGCGGGTTCCGCGAAGCGTTACCACCAGCCAATGCTGTTTCCCGCCACGGTTAAGGAAGACCAATGGATGACCTCCGAGGACCGTCATCACCACATCCTGGCGACCATCATTATTCAAATCGCCGAACGCGGCCCCACGGCCGACCGAGGGAGAGGTAGTACCCGAGTCCGCCCTCTCGAACCGTCCGTGCTGGTTCAGCGCCAGCATGGGCAGTTCCCGGTAATGTAGCGAAGGATCGATCTGCTCCACGTTATCCAGGACATGTCCTTGAGCAACAAATAGATCGTTCCATCCGTCGTTGTCAAAATCTTCCAAGCCAACGCCCCAGCCCGAGCTTCCACTCGAAAGCATGCCGAGGCCAGTCTCCAGGCTCCGATAACTGAACAAGCCATTACCCTCGTTGTGGTACACGCCGTAAATCTCTCTGGGCAACTCGGTCACGATTGCGTCAGGCCTCCCGTCGTTGTCGTAGTCTTGAAATACCACTCCCATGCCAGAGAGTCTGCGGCCGTCCTCGGACAGAGCAGTCCCAGCTTCCAGACCGCGTTCGGTGAAGGTGCCATTCCCGTTGTTATGGAACAGGTACTGCTGCATACCGTCGTTGGCGACGAATACATCGGTGAACCCGTCGCCATCGTAATCGGCGAACGCCACGCCCAAAGCCCGTCCCTTCTTGCTCGCAATACCCGACCGCTGGCTGACGTCTGTGAAGGTTCCGTCACCGTTATTGTGATACAGAATGTTCGTGGTAGCGGGGAACTCCTCGGGCGGGCAATAGGTGCGCCACTCTCCACCGCAGGTCTTGCTGTGCTTGGTGTCCCAGTCCATGTACCGCGTCACAAATAAGTCCAGCTTTCCGTCGTTGTCGTAGTCGAAGAACCCCGCCGAAACTGACCACCCGCCTCCAGCCACTCCTGCTTTTGCGGTCACGTCTGTGAACGTTCCATCACCGTTGTTGTGGTAGAGAATATTCTTTCCATAGCTAGTGACGTAGAGATCGGGATACCCGTCATTATCGTAGTCACCCACGGCAACGCCCATTCCATAGTTGTCATCTCCTGCATTGGACAGGCCAGCGGCTTCGGTGACGTCGGTGAAACTCCCATCTCGGTTCTGGCGGTAGAGTCGATTCCAATACAGCGGATTATGGCGGTCAAAACTCTCTGGCGTTGCCATCGGACTGGTAAGCCGCCCGCAGTTCACCAGAAATATGTCCAGCAATCCATCATTGTTGTAGTCGAGTAGGGCAACGCCACCGCCCATCGTTTCAATCAGGTATTTCTGAGTGGTTGGAGAATTTCGGTGCGTGAAATCCAAGCCGCGCGGGAGGGTAGCTTCAAAAACCTGCGCAGCCGCCACGACCGAAGCGATGGCCAGCAAGCCAAAACAAATGTGTCGGATGACCCGATCCATCATTCTCGTCGAATGCTCCCCTAAAACAAAAACTTCATAGCGAACTGGACGAGTCGCGGGTCTGTTCCTGCGGCGGTGCTGGTGACGACTCCAAAGTTCTTGTTATTCGAATTGCAACACGTCGTGTTCGGTGGGGCGAACTGCGTTCGGTTGAAAATGTTGAAAAACTCCGTGCGAAACTCCAATCCAAAACGCCCGTCGGGGCCGAACATCGTCCTCTTGAACAAGGAGACGTCGAAATTGTTAATTCCCTGAGCACGAAGTTGGGGGTCCACGCGAGGCTCATCCCCAAACGTGAAATCAGCGGGCGCCACGAAACACGCGGTATTAAACCATCGCGGTGCGCTCAAGTCGTTGGGATTACCCAGGCGCGACCTGTCAGACCCGGCGACCGAGGCGTGACATCCGGGAACAACGCGAGGCCGGGAACCTCCGCCGAAGAGTGTAGTGCCGTTGGCTTGTCCGTTGCTGAAGACCAGAGGGAAGCCTCGCTGGAAGGTGGTCACTCCGTCGACTCCCCACCCAGACACCAGCTTGTCCGTCACTCCCTCAACGCCGGGGAAGAACTTTCTGCCACGGCCAAAAGGTAAGTCGAGGACGTAGCTCACTACCAACCGTTGCGGGACGTCCTGCGAGGACAAAGAACGCTCGCCGCGAGGATTGTAATTGTCTTGGATACCTCCGACGCCTGTCTCCAGCCAGGAAGTGAGTGTGTCGGTATCGCTGATGAGCTTGGCATTCGTATACGCAACTAGCAACGACCCGGCACCCACGAACCGCTTTTGGACTGTCACCTGCAACGAGTGATAAATGCTTCCGTATGATCCCTGGCCGGCCAGTTGGACGCTGGTGTATTGCGGGTACGGTCGAAGCAACTGGCCCGCTGTGGTGGTCGATGCCGTAAGTGCCAGCGCCTGGCCATTAATGAAAAATGGATTCGGTACGGACTGCAGAATGCTGACGTTTTGTCGTGGGTCCGGAAGGGCTGGATTCACCTGAGCCGCCGCCTGCGCGAGCAACTTATCCGAGATTTGATTAATCTGCTGCGAGTATTGCGAGAGGTGGGTGCCCTTCGAGCCTACGTACGCGGCGGACACAACAAAGCCTTGCGGTAATTCCCTTTGAACGTTCAGGTTCCACTGTTGCACATAACCTTCGGGATGGTTGCGACGGTCTGCTTCGGTGATCGATTGCACCACTTGCGTAAGGAACTGCTGTGTTCCTTGAGTTCCCAGGCTGCGCCCTGGAGGAGCCGAAATCCCCGCTGGAAACGGAAGAGCAATTGTGTTGATGGGATGAGTCCCATCGAGAGTTCCCGTATACGTCGTGGTGGCAGCGTTGACCATGTCATTGAGAGGATTCAGAGCAAAGGAAACGTAGTTGGGGATCCAGAAGATTCCATATCCAGTCCGTATGACAGTTCTTGAATCAACGCTGTAAGCAAGTCCGACGCGGGGCGACAGAGCGATTTTCTCCATTGGGACGTTGTTTCTGGAGTCAGGGCCCACCAGAAACACATCGCCCTTCACCGGCGGTGACCCTTTCGGGAGATATTGAGTCAGGTAGTTTGTTGCGCTGCGGTCGAAGTCCGACAATCGGTTAAACCTCTCTGACCATGGGCCCTGAAGTTCGTAACGGAGGCCGAGATTCAGGGTCAGCCTGTTGGTGGCGTGCCAGGTATCACCAAAGTAGACGCCCCGATAGATTTGCTGTCCTGCCGTGAAGGTCGGAACCACCGCCTGCGCAAAGAAATGGTTTTCAAAGTTGCTGAAGTTGTCTGCATATCCCAGCAGAAAATCGGCAAAAGAAAATCCGGTGCCCGGAACTCCGGGCAGGCTGGTGAAACACGCTTGGCCTGGGGCGCAAAAATCGAAGGCACCACTTGCAACGTTGGTCTGGCTGTAGTTGTCTCGCCCGACCTCGACCTGCAGGCCGAATTGATACTGGTGATGGCCTCTCATCATTGTGATGCTGGGAGAAAGGTTGAACTGAGTGTTGCGGTCCTGAATAAAACTCTGCCCCTGGGTACACATGATGTTATCGGCAATATTCGCCACGCACGGCGTGGGAGGTGTTCTCATGAACGCAGGAACCGTCGCGTTATACGTCGCCGGCCAACCGATCGATGTCAGATCAAACCCGGCATTCTTAGGTGTCCGGTCATACTTGAAACGGCTGATGCTGGCGTTAAAGTCAAAACTTGTGGTTGGAGAAATACTGTAGTTGTACACAGCTGCTGCAGCTTCGGTCGCATACCTCTCGGAGCAACGGTCAGCACACAACCCTGTGCCCAGGGGATCGATTGGCAAGTCGAGCATGTTCCAATAGTTAAATCGAACAAACAGTTTCTGTTTGTAGGTAATGTTCTGGTCGAGGCGAGCAACAACCTGGTTTTGATTCCCGCCAGTTCTGGTGGCGGTGGTGAAGTTGTTCGTGAGCGCTTGCGGAACGGTCGGCGCGGGCCAGAGGTTAAGTAGCTTCTTTGAGGTCGGGTTGATGCGGTTTGCAGAGATGATATTCCCTGCAAACGGTGTAGGGGTTGCCGTACTCCCCGGGCAAGCCCCTTGCGCGTTCACGATGCCTGCGCACGGATCATAAATCTGGTCAGTCACGACGAGGTTCCCGTTTGCGTCCGACGTTCGGTCGTTGCAGATTCCACTCGTAAACCCGGATCTACAGATTTCGGAGAAGTCGCCGTTGATTTCCTTCGCGCCTGGAACGGTCGTAGTAAATGGTTGCGCGGTGCGCAGCCGGAAGCCTTCCCAACTCAAAAACCAGAAGGCTCTGTTCGCACCGCGCTTGGCAATCTGGAGGGGTCCTCCCGCGTTGGCTCCGAACTGGTTCTGCACCCAGGGTGGAGTCGGCTCGCCCGCGGCGTGGAGGAAGAAGTCATTCGCGTTAAACATCCGGTTGCGAAGGTATTCATATACTTCGCCATGAAGCGAATTCGTTCCGCTCTTGGTGCTCAGGTTGGTGACTCCGCCTGCGAACTTGCCCCACTCTGCGCCCAGGTTGCTGGTTTGAACCCTGAATTCCTGAATTGAGTCTTGCGTGGGAATGAGGACCGGCAAATTGATGTAGCCAATGTTCAAAGGCTGGCCGTCCAGGTACTCTGCACTCTGATTGCCGAATGAACCATTAACCTGATAGTTTCCCCAACCAAACGGATTTACTCCGACTGGGCTTCCCGTCGAACTCCCTTGTGGCACCACCGATGGAGCCAACTCAATCAAGTTGAAAACGTTGCGACCGTTCAATGGCAATTCGTTGGCTTTCCGTTGTTCCACAACTGTACCGATCGTAGAAGACTCCGTGTCGAGGGGCAGCGCGTCTCCCTCCACCGTGACACTTTCCAATGCCGATCCCAGAACCATTTCGAAATTGACTTCAAAAGCATCCTGCACATGCAAAATCAGGTCAGACTTGATAACAGCCTTGAACCCGATCTTCTCCACTTCGATGCGATAGGTTCCTGGAGGCAAATCGGTGACGTAATAACTTCCCGTTTGGTTGGTGATCCCTCCATAGCGGACACCGGTTCCCGTGTTGATCACGATTACTCTCGCGTCAGCGATGACCGCCTTGCTTGGATCGGTGATCCGACCGGTCAGGGAGGCATTGGTGGATTGGGCGTGAAGCCAAATCACAGACGAGAGGCTAACCATTGCGGCGAGGCCGATGACTCTGGGCATGGGACGTTTTCCCGTCTACACACTTCCCCGGCCACTTCGGGGACGCGGTGGGTACTCTGCGCAGCATACTCTTGCAGGCATTAATTCTGAAGAGGAGACCGCAAGGAAATCCTTGCAATCCAGGCACCGCCAACGGCTGACAGGAAAACAGGATTCCGCGAGCTCCGGTCATCCTGGATTCACGCTGGCTGACCGGTGGGGCGGGCAGGAAGCCGTCGAAATTCTCGTGCAAATAAATACGTGTTCAGTGGTGAATATGTACCATCCTGCGGATAATTTATTCCCTCTCATTTTTTGCGTGAAAGTTTTCTGGCTGCTGTTGTATGGTTTGCGCGCCATCGGGGTTCCTCGTCCGAACATCCGACGGGATCGGGTCTTTGGCTTCGAGCAATTCACCGTAGAATTGAGATGCTAGGATGAGCTCTCCCCCGCAAGGACGTGCGCTGGCTCTACCCTTCGTGCGCGCCGGCACCTCCCAGACTTCTGTCACAGTAGCGGAAAAGGTAGAGGTTCGGAGCCAGAGTGACGAAGAGGCCTTAGCCCGTCTGCAAGCAAGGGATTCTAGCGCTCTCAATCTTCTGTTCGACCGGTACGCGCGTCTGGTGCTCAGTATCGCCGTTCGCATTCTGCGCGACTACGGTGAGGCCGAAGAGATCGTCCAGGAAGTTTTTTTCTATGTTTACAGAAAATCGGCGCTTTTCGAGCCTTCCAAGGGCAGTGCGAAGGCCTGGATTGTTCAGATCGCTTTCCACCGAGCGCTCGATAGAAAGGCTCATTTAGCTCGCAGAGGCTTTTACCTTGGTACAGACATCGATCCTCTGCATGATACTCTGTTGGGCTCCATGGACGTGGAGCAAGAGATCGGAGCCGAGATGAATCGGCTGTATCTGGAAAGAGCGTTCGAAGAACTCCCCGAGATACAACGACGCACACTCGATTTGTTTTACTTCCAGGGATTCGAGCTAAGAGAGATCAGCGAGAGATTGAACGAGCCGTTGGGAAACATCCGCCATCACTTCTATCGCGGTCTCGAAAAGCTTCGCAAGAGCGCTTTTGTACGCAAACTTAGGGAGAAAGAGTCTCTATGAGGGAGGCTGCGAGGCTGGATGACCACGACAGATTCCGTGAACTCAGCGCCTTAGCCAATGCTGGGGTGCTGAGTGCTGCCGAATGGGCGGAATTGAAAGGTCACCTCCAGTCTTGCGAGCAGTGTCGTGAGGTTCATGATCAGTATCGGCTTCTGGCGCGACAAGGGATCCCAGGACTAGCCGCTGTCCACAGCAGCGGACAGGAGGAAACAACCTGGAACGATGCGGCGACTCGGCGGAAGTTGCTGGCCCGTATTCGCAAAGAAGAACGACGTTCGGAGGGGCCGAACCGGTTTCTTCCCGCCGGGATGCAGTTACATGTCGGATTTCGGAACGGGTACAACGCTATCGCAGGTGCGGTCCTCACTGCATGCCTTACCCTTGTAGTCGCGGGCGCTGCCTTTCATATTGGCAGGCGAATCCAATCCAACCCGAATCATGTGGCTGCCTCCGGAGACCGCTTTCAGGCGCGGTTGACGGCAAAAAAATCGGTGCAAGAGCAATTGGATCTCCAGGCCAGCCAGATCCTCCGATTGCAAGAGGAAAGCTCGCGCAAGGAACAGGAACTCGCCAAACTAAAATTGGCGTTGCGTACCATGACAGACCGCGCGAACAACATGGCCGGCGAAAAGAGCCGGACCGATGAGCAGATGCGGCTCGTATCGGAGCAGCGTGACACCTTGAGTATTCGGCTTCGAGAGGCTGAGCAGGCGAATCAAAGCATTCAGGCTGAACTGGCGAGTCTCCGCGCCGAGCGGGATAAGGCCCTGCTGCGAACGGTTGCGTTGGAATCAAAAATCGAAGAGCTTACCGCTGCCAGTCGGGAACAAGAACGCAAGCTCAAAGACGATGAACAATATCTGGCTTCGGATCGGGACATCCGGGAGCTCATGGGTGCGAGACAACTTTATATTGCGGATGTCTTCGATGTAGACAGCCGGAGCCGGACTCGAAAATCTTTCGGCCGGGTATTTTACACGCAGGGCAAGTCACTCGTTTTTTACGCTTTCGATCTTGACCCAGAAGTGAAGAGCGCCAACGCATTTCAGGTCTGGGGGCGCAAGGAGGTGGCGCAGGGCGCGCAGGCCAGGCCCAAGAGTCTCGGCATTCTCTATCTGGACAATGAGTCAAATCGCCGCTGGGTCATGCGGTTCGACGATCCGAAGCAACTGGCGGAGATTGACGCCATATTCGTCACTGTGGAACCGCAGGGTGGCAGTCCCAAGCCTACCAGCAAGCCTTTCCTCTACGCGCTGCTTCGTCAAGAAGTGAACCATCCTTGAGAGACTAGATAATAGAAGCTTCAGCACTCTTGTTGCTCCTCCGATCTCTTTTGCTTGGTTTCCCTGCTTACGTGACTTGCCCCTTTGTTTCGCCAGCGACTCCTTCAGTTTCTTGGCGTGGTACAAATCCGTTCTCGGCGGCGTAATGGTTAACAGCAGTGATGTGTGGGGATCTTACCGCCAAAACAAGCAGCTGTCGGAGCTCGTAGTCGCTTTGGTTTCTCACTCTTAAGCGCGGGGGTGCGTATGGCTCGTATTCTGTCTCGTGGGTTCAGGACGCCAGCTTTCTCTCTGGGTCTCCTGTTTCTTTGTTCTGCCCTGGCCTTTGGGCAATCCACCTATGGCTCGATTACGGGTCTGGTGACCGATCCGACAGGCGCGGCGGTGGTCGACGCTCAGGTAACGCTAACTAACCTGGGGACGTTGGAAAAACGTACGCAGTCGACCGGGGCTGATGGCTTCTATTCTTTCGTCAACCTGATTCCGGGGCAATACAAAGTTGATATTGAGAAGCAGGGCTTCAAACATTTCACGCGGCAAAATGTCGTGGTCGAAGTAAACCAGGCCGGCCGCATCGATGCCTCAATGGCGATCGGCCAAGTCAGCGAAAGCGTCGAGGTCACTTCCGAGACGCCCTTGCTGCAGCCCGAAACATCCTCGCTGGGCCAGGTAGTGGAGCAGCGCAAGGCTAACGAGCTTCCTTTGAACGGGCGCAACATCTATACCTTGGCCGCGATTGCTCCATCTGTGATTCCGCAAGGTAATACCACCGGCTCGCCTGTCGGCAAGAACCCGTTTGACTTTGCCAATTACCAAATCGGAGGCTCATTCGCCAACCAGAGTGCAGAATACCTGGATGGTCAACCGCTCAACATCGGCTACATCAACCTCCCGTTGCTGACTCCGACGCAGGACTCGGTCGCGGAATTTAAGGTGCAATACAACAATCTCGGTCCAGAATGGGGCAAGTTTTCCGGCGGTGTCATCAATCTGAGCACGAAATCGGGAAGCAACCAGTGGCACGGATCGGCCTACGAGTACCTGCGCAACAAGGTTTTCAACTCCAATGAATATTTCCTGAAAAAATCTCAAATCGCGGGCGGACTGAAGAACGAGCCGCCGCCGTTCACGCAGAACCAGTATGGAGCAACCATAGGGGGACCGGCGATCAAAGACAGGACATTTTTCTTCTTCAGTTGGGAAGCTTATCGCTTGCGGTCAGGCACGGTGTTTACGACCACAGTGCCAACCCTTGCGGAACGAAAAGGCGACTTCTCTGCCGCTGGCATTCCAACGATCTACGACCCGCTTACGGTCAATCCAGACCCAGTCACCAGCGACAACACCCGCACTCCCTTTGCAGGCAACGTGATCCCAGCGGATCGCATCAACCCCACCTCGCTGTTCCTACTCGGCTTTATTCCGAACCCAACCGACAACACACTTTTGACAAACAATTTTGTCAAGGCTGCGAGCACCGGCGGAAACGTCGATGAGTATGTAGCTCGAGTTGACCAGAATATCAACGCGAGTAATCGTCTATTCGGGCGGTTTTCATACTGGAAGCTGCTCAGCCTGGCTCAGGACCCGTTTGGGACAGGCCTCTGCAAGGATCGCTGCGCTGAGAACACACGCAGCAAGAGCCTGGCGATCGGTTACACGCACACGTTCAGTCCAACGACGATCGCTGATTTCAACATCAGCGCCAGCCGCTTCCACTACCTCCGGCTACCCATTAATTCTAACTTCGATATGACTCAGGAATTCTGGCCTGCCAGCTACAACGGGGTAGTGCCGGCGACCGAGCGCACTCCGCTTACACCCTGCTTCGGCGTAAGTGACGCCAACGTGACGTGCAGCCAGGGGCAAAGTTCCATCGATGACCACAACACCCAGTGGAACTTCTCCCCCCAGATCACAATGATCCGTGGCCGCCACAACTTTGTGTGGGGCGGACAACTCGAAGAAGGCTACGACAATTATCTGCAGACCAACACCGGAGGAGGACTCATCTCCTTTAACGGATCGTGGACACAGAGCCTGGCCAGGAACGCGGCTGGTGCCACGGGTGGACTCGACTTCGCCGACTTCTTGCTAGGCTACGGCTTGGGGGCGGGAGCCGCGTTTGGCAACCAGACGACCGGCTCGCTGGTTATTTCTGGTCCGGTTTCCGGCAAGCAAACTTACCGGGCCCTCTATTTTGGAGACAATTGGCATGCGACCAGCAAGCTGACCTTGAATCTTGGGCTTCGGTACGAACTCCAGGGCCCATGGTCGGAGCGCTATGACCGCATGACCTATTTCAATCCGAATGCAACCAATGCTTCCGTTACAGGCTGCAGTGGAACGGCAGGCAGTGCGTGTCCTGGGGACTTGTTTCTGGTCAAGACGGGCGTAAACACGACCAGAAACAATTTGCCGCTTTCGAAAACGCAATTCTCACCCAGGCTGGGGTTCGCCTACGGAGCGAATCAGAAAACGGTGATCCGGGGCGGGTATGGAATTTTCTTCATCCCCAACTACGTCTCCTTTGGAACCAACCCGTACATTGACCCGGTCAGCAGCGCAACGTCACCATTCTTTGCCAGCAATGACAAGGGGCTTACTCCAGCCAGCGTCCTCGGGCCAACTCCCACCGACCCGAATGCCAGTAACTGCACTTTGTCAGCGCCGGGCGCCGCGAACTTCACTTGTGCGACTGAGGGGCCATTTGGCCCGAACCTGGTCGCTGTAGCCGGCCGCAATCCTCAGCCTAACGTGTCACTGTATGGTGTTGCCCAGCAACCGCTGTCCGCGACCGCTTACAAGCAACAGAAGTACGGATACGTAGAGCAGTGGAATTTCGGTATTCAACGGGAACTACCTGGCGGTTTCTTTGCTGACGTGGCTTACGCAGGGTCACACGGCGTGCACTTGGAACAGTTCAACACCAACGTGAACCAGATACCCGATCGCTTCATCAATCAGGCAGCGCAGGAAGCGGCGGCTGGCGGGCCAGTGACCATTGCCCAGATCGTGACGAACTATCCGTTCAGTGTCAACCTGCCGGGCAATCTGCAACCGGGAAAACTGATTCAGGGACAACTTGACCGACCTTTCCCACAGTATGCCGGTTTACAGTACAACGGCTTTGGCTGCTGCGGTAGCAGCTACAACTCACTGCAGGCGACGGTCACGAAGAGGTTCCAGGGAGGCGGCACCATGCTCGTCGCCTACACCAATGCCAAGCTCCTCTCCGACACGGACACTTTGACCTCTTGGCTTGAGGGTGGAACCTCCGGCGGCGTAGGCAACGTCCAGGATTGGAACAACTTGAAAGGCGAACGCTCGATATCGTCACAGGACGTTTCACAGCGTCTCGTAATTAGTTACGTACTTGACCTGCCCTTCGGGCGTGGCAGGAGGTATGCCAACGATTTCAGTGGTTTCAAGAATGGACTCGTTTCCGGCTGGGGAATTGACGGCGTCACGACGTTCCAGCGTGGGTTCCCCGTGAAGATCAGTTACGGTAAAGGGACCTCCCTTTCCGGTTCTGGCCTCGGCATTGGAACTCTCAGACCAAACGTTGTACCGGGTTGCAGCAAGGGAGTATCCGGAAGTCCTGTTTCCAGGTTAGGCCAGTGGTTCAACACAAGTTGCTTCACCGGTCCTCCGGACTGGGGATTCGGCGACGAGTCGCGGGTGGATGCCACTCTGCGCCAACAAGGAATCAACAACTTCGACTTTGCGGTCTTTAAAAAGACGACGATCGCGGAAAGGGCAAACATCGAATTCCGCACCGAGTTCTTCAACCTCTTCAACCATCCTCAGTTCGGGCCTCCGAATGGCACCTGCTGCACGGCAAACAATCCGAACTTTGGGGTTGTGACCAGCACGGTCGGCAACGCGCAAGCGCGCCTCATTCAGTTCGCGCTGAAGGTTGCATTTTGAGCTGAATGACTCGCAAACTGGGCAGCGCGCACACGGGGGACCCGAACAACGGTGGGGCCTATGTGATGTGGAAGGGCACGGCGTATGTTCACGTCATGGTTCCGTTAGGGCAACGGCCAGCGAACAAGAGGTGAGCGATCCGAACCACGAACACAACAATAGTGGTTGCCTATACGCCCGCATATGCCGCACCTCGGACTTGTGCAGCGTCGTGGACATTATCCCTTCGGGGGATATACTACGGGACTGGGAAACAGGCGCCATCCATTCCACCGCGAATGGCGCAACGCAGGAGGCGCTATGCGATTGTTTCTTGGAGATTCTGTTGCTCGATGATGCTGGCGATTTCTATTGGCGGGTTCGGGATGTCATTGCAGGCGCAAGAAACAAAAATGAAACCCGCGGCCGATATCCCGATGGTCCATATGCCGGGGACGCCGGAGTGCTTTGTGATGGCAGCGCAGCAGGGAGACCCGGGCAAAGAAGCGTCCATCCTGAAGATGAGGGGAAGTGCGGGGTGTTCCGTACCCTGGCATTGGCATCCGTCAACGGAGAACATCATGATGGTCAGCGGTACGGCGCGGACCGCAATCAAGGATGAGAAGCCGATCGAGCTGGCGGCTGGAAGTTTTCTATCGGTCCCGCCAAAACATGTCATGAATTTTGCCTGTGTTCGGCAATGCACGCTGTTTGTTTACACCGATGGACCGTTCGCCGTTCACTATGTGGATGGGACAGGCAAAGAGATTACGCCGGACGAGGCGTTGAAAAAGAAATAGGTTAATCCGACATCGGCGTGCTCAGACTTCGTATAGTCTCTCCCAAGACTCCGTTTTCACACGGAGAGAGGCTGGAGACGAAGTCGAGTTAATCGCAATCATGCTCTGGGACTCGACTGACGCAATCTGCGCCGCCGCTGTCATTTATTTGTCTGGATTCCGGTGTGTGGCCAAGGATCTGTGACACGACCGGCGACGCTCCCCAGGCAAGAAACATACAGCCGAAGAAATATTCCCCCGTTTGAAGATGATCGAGACGCTCTCTTAACGGTGCCCAAGGCTCGTAGTTAACCTTGGGAGTGGACGCGAACGAGAGCTTCCAGAGCGCACGAAGAGTCGGATTCAACAGTCCTCCGAAAGCGCGCCGCGTGAGCTTGGCTCCGAAGGCTACAACCCGTGCGTCATCTTTCAAGTATGGAAACAAGTTGTCGAGAGCCTGGGGAGAGGCATAGATGTCGGCCGCTGCAAACGAAAGTAGCGCATCAAATTTGCCTTCTAACTTCACCGTCCTCGCATCGGCTTCGATCACCCTGACATTGCGCCATCGGTTCGTCTCGATTCTCCGCCTGGCATTGATTGCGATGTCGGGGCTGATTTCGACTCCGATCACTTCGCCGGTAGGCCCGACGGCACTTACCAGATAAGGAAAGCTTCCTCCGGGGCCACAACCCACGTCGAGAACGCGGTCGCCTGGTTTGAGCCGCAACAGTTGAACCGCCTTTTCTCGCACTGACTTGATGAAGAAGGCGTCAAAGTTCGGGAATGGGCGGATCAGATGAACGAGATAACGAGCATAGGGTGGCGTGAGTTCGGGGTTTTTCATTTCATTTTCCCTTCACTAGGCCTTACTACCCGGCCTTGGGATCGGTTTCTTCTTGTTTCAGTCATCACTGCGCCGGATTCCCTAGACTGTCCCGAATCACAAGGATACCGGCTGGCGCCGTATACTTGTGCACGGATGGACGCGCCGATTCTTACCCCTTCACCTGCGTGGTCGGTTCGGCTGCTCGCCGAACTGGATGGCGCTGATGAAAAGGTCCGGGAACTGGTGGTCGAGCTCCAGCCGGAGCAGCTGAATGGGCGGCCGCGGCCCGACGCATGGAGTATCGGGCAGTGTCTTGAACATCTGTGCAGAGCCAATGAAGGTTATTTGCCAGCGATCCTGAGTTCGTTGGAGGGAAGCCGATCTCTGCGGTCCAGGAGATCACGCCGGGATGGTTCGGCCGGTGGTTCATTCGCAACTACATCGAGCCATCGGCGCAAAGCAAGCGCGTTCGGGGCGCCCAAGAAGATCGTGCCGGGGACCCAGGTCGAGCCTTCCGTTCTTGATCGCTTTCTGTGCAGTAACCAAGCGGCACGCGACCTCGTTCACCGCGCCCGTGATTGCGACGTGAACCGCATCCAGTTCAGGAACCCTTTTGTGTCCGTGATCCGCTTCACGGTTGGAACTGGTTTGAATGGGGAGGAAGGGGCGTGCGCGTCAACGCCGTGTGTCCTGCCTGGGTGAAGACCGAAATGGACATTGCCGACCAGGCAGCAGGCGGCTATACCGACGCCGACATCACCGGTCGCGTACCGATGGGGCGATTCGCTTCACCGGACGATATCGCCCGAGCGATTGCGTTTTTGGCGGATCCCGAAGAGAGCGGCTTCATCAACGGGCACGCCCTGGCGGTCGAGGGAGGCTGGACTGCAGACGGAAGTTGGGAATCACTACGCCTCCGCCACCACTAGTGCTGAGGGCACATTTGTCCCTCTGTCTACCATGAATACATTAGGCGACTCTCGCCCCACACGTGAGGGCTTGGTGAGTCGCACCTCCAGACCGATCGGAGCACAATCGATCTGGCATATTCCAAGCTGGCTCTGTGCCGCCATGCGTATGAATTCATCCCTTGTATACGCGCGCTTGAGCAGCACGTGCCGGAAAGTCCACTTTGTGATCCACGCATCGATCCTGCGCCGCCCGCTCTGCTTCACATAGGTATCAATCTCATCGAGCGAGGCATCCTTGCCAAGGTCCACGACAACTGCTTCTCCCAACGGAGGCAAAACGCGGTGCATTTCGTCGAGAGCCTCGACCGATTCTGAGAAATTCTTGAAAGCTGCCGAGGAATAAATGAAATCGAACGGCTCTATGCGTTTCCGGAAATAGGTCAGCAAAGCAATGCGCTGTTCGCGTACCAGTCGCTGGAGAAGGCCTTTCTCCAGCGCTCGACTTGACCGGCATGGATCGGGGTGGATCCCCGAATGACCCGCCGCGGAAAGACGCGCTGCTTTGCTTTCAGGACTTCGTGCGTCGCGTCGGGCTGCCCGGTTGACGTAGGACCGCAAGTCCCTTCTTCGGAATACCAAGGAAGACGAAATCAACATTGCTGAGTTGGGCTTTTCTACACGGGGAGGGCCAGCCTAGTGTTGTTGCTAAACAAAACCTGCTGTCACGACATGCACTATCGGACCCTGGCCAACCGTACACTCCGAGCCATAGGACTTTCGTGTGAATTGACACGCCACTAAACTGGACGAGAGAATACCCGCCTAATAAGCTGGCAGTTACGCCGACCACTTCCCGTCGCAAACTTTTGGCCTCGCACTTGTTGGTGGCGCCCTGAACTTGAGGGCCAGAGCGCTCCAAGCACGTCCGTAATGACGGATCCTTCGTTACGCTACTCACTCGACAGAGAGGAACTTTCCGATGCTTCTGCATAAAGCCCGCGTTAGCAACTTCAAAATTGTCGAGGACTCGAATGAGTTCAGAGTTGATCAAGTCACCTGCTTAATTGGAAAAAATGAGTCCGGAAAGACTGCGATCTTGGACGCGCTTTATCGCTTGAACCCCTACGACCCAGAGGTTGCGGAATTTGACAGGATTGAGGAATACCCACGGCGTTATTTGCTGGAGTACGAGGAGCGTCACCGAGGTCGGGAAGCTTGCGTTGTTACGACCACATGGGACCTCGAAGATGCAGAGGTAAGTGCTATTGAGAAGGTGATAGGTCCCGGAACAGTGACCTCGCGTGAGGTTCAGGTATACAAGAGGTATCGCGACAAGGGAACCGTTTGGACCATATCAATTGATGAAATGAAAGTAATCGAGCATCTTGTGGATGCGGCCGGGCTTTATCCGGAAGAAGCCGAGCGCGCACGCAGATATACAACTGTCGCTGCGCTCCAAAAATATTTGCAAGCGAGGCTTGTCGCGGCCACGATTTCAGAGCGAGAAAATAGGGCACTCGGGAAAATCCACAGTTTTCGTGACGGAGACCCACGCAAAGCAGCAATCGGCGCCTTGAGGCTGCCCACTTTTCTCTATTTCAGCGACTACGACTTGATGAGCGGGACGGTTGCACTCGAGGATCTGCTGCAGCGCAAGCTCCTCAATCCGAACCAGCTCTCGCCAGGAGAGAATATATTTCTCGCCTTTCTGAACTTTGTGGGCATGAGCCTGGAGGAGATTAGTTCGATCGAAAAGTTCGAGCCTCTTAAGGCCCGACTGGAAGCAGCCTCCAACAAAATTACACATGACATGTTTGAGTATTGGTCTCAAAACCGCTCTCTACGGGTGCTTTTCAGTTTGGATATTGCACAGCCAGCCGATCCTCCTCCACTTAACCGTGGCCGAATCTTGCATACCAGGATTTTCAATCCTCTGCATGAGGTTTCGGTGAACTTCGATGACCGAAGTCGTGGCTTCGTCTGGTTTTTCTCATTTCTAGTGCTTTTCTCCCAGGTGAGGAAGAGCTTCGGCAAGAACATCATCATCTTGTTGGACGAGCCTGGCCTGAGTTTGCACGCCAAGGCGCAGGCAGACCTGCTCCGCTATATTGACGAGAGACTCAAGCGAGACTATCAGGTCATCTATACGACGCACTCGCCATTTATGGTTGATCCCGCAAATTTGGTGGGTGTACGCACAGTTGAGGACGTTGTCGTTGATAGTGAAACGGGCGACGCGCAGGTTATGGGATCGAAGGTCTGTGACTTTGTCTGCACGACGGATCGAGATACGACGTTTCCGCTGCAGGGTGCTCTTGGATACGAGATCAGCAGGTGTCTGTCGGTGGCCGAATACAGCCTCATAGTCCGGTCGCCATCGGACCTGCTTTATTTGACTGGTTTCTCAGAGGCGTTGAAGAACAGGGGGCGGGTCCATCTTAGTCCACAATGGACAGTCTGTCCGGTGGGTGGCCTGGATAACGTCGCCGCTTTTACCAGTTTGTTCAACAATAGCAGCCTTCAGTTGGCGGTACTGATTGATTGCAGCCTGGGCGAGAAAAGCAGCGTTGAGGATCTCGGAAGAGCGCAGTTGCTGCAAAAAGGTCGGGTTCTGATGCTCCGTCTGTATGTAAATAAACCGGAGGCCGATGTCGAGGATGTCATTGGCTGGCGAAACTACCTGGCCCTTGTGAATAAAGCCTATGGTTTGGTCGGCGCAACAGAATTGAAAGAGGAGGAGCGCGTCGAGGAGCGTGTGACCAAGGTCGTCGAGAATAGATTTCGCACCATGCCTGCCTTCGTGGCTGGATTCAATCGTTACACGCCGTCCGAGTATTTCATTAAGCATCGGGATGCGGTGTTCAACGCTTTTCCTGACGTACCTCAGGCTTTGGACCGTTTCGAGGGCATCTTTAAGGATCTCAACACCATATTGGTTGGCTCGGTTCCGGAATCAGTCTCAAGGGTAAAGGATCGCAATGTCGCGTAGTGCATGATGGCTGTCAGGCATGGGAAAGGCGACGAAACCCTGCATATTTCGTTGGGAATTCACCTCTTTATCCAATGCCCTTCGGTCAGCACCAGTCGATCCCTTCCAGACAAAAGAGCTAAATCAGTTTTGTGAAAGTCATCGTAGAGAAGTTGAGGACAGAGCAGCGCCAATTCCAGAGGGTGGGCGCTCATCCAGAAGGAGCGCTCATGGTAACCATTCCAGCGAGGGAAGCAGTCGCAGAGCCCCATTGGAAAACACAAGCCGGTCGCGCCTGGGTGCTTGTAAGAGAGACGGCACGCCTGATAGGGCCGAGCGCGCAATTTCTGACTACTTGCGAAGCGCATACATACGCATACTCAGTTGCTGCCAACGCGATCCTGGCTCTAGTACCGTTCCTCGTGCTGCTCATCACGATCGCCCACTTGACACAGTCTTTACCTGCCGAGCGAATGATTTATAGGCTGGTGTCCGATTATCTTCCTGCGGGCGCTGTTGAACTCAAGGGCGACCTTGTTCGCCTGACATCTCACCACGGAGTGCAGGTATTCTCGTTGGTCATGCTCGCGATATCTTCCAGCGGCGTGTTCTTGCCGTTCGAAGTAGCGCTGAATGGCGTTTGGGGGGTACGAAAGAACCGCAGTTACCTTGGCAACCAGCTCGTGAGCCTCGCTCTGGTGGCTAGCTGTGCAGGGCTGGCCTACGCCGGCGTTGTCTTTGCCGCCGCGGTCAAGGCCGCACTGGTTGATCCAATTCCATTCGTGTGGCTCAACGCAGTGCTGACCTTCGTGGTGATGAAAGTCTTCGCGCTGCCAATGACGATCCTAAGCTTCTGGCTAGTGTTCTGGTGGGTTCCTAACGGTAAGGTCCCGCTGGCGCAAGTATTTCCTGCGGCATTCTATACGGGACTGTTGGCCGAAGTGTTCAAGTTAGTGTTTGGGTGGATCTTGCCATTGCTCGATTTTCAAAAGGCATACGGCAAAGTCTTCTGGTTGCCTGTGACGCTTCTCGCCTGGACGTACGCAGGAGCGATGTTGCTTCTATTTGGTGCCAGTCTTTCTGCTAGCGGGGTTATTAAAATGCCCCATATCTGGTTACAGTCTGGATCCAGGCAGGGACTTGGCGCAGCCACCGATGGCAACGCGACGGAATCTGCCGCTCTGGCACGTCAGTGAGCATCGGAGGCCACTTTAGGATTTGCAGCACAGATGCCAACACGCAACCTTGTATTCCCATAGCACCTCACGGTCAGGTACCAGCCCAGCCGTAATCGACTTGGCTCCGAGGCAATGCATGGTTTCGAGCCGGGGCCGATCGTTTGGGGTCCAGACGATTTGCCCGGCCGCACAGCGCGTCTGGAAAAAATCAATCTCGCAGGACACGGGCGGGATCGGTCCGGCCTGCCCGCCACGCAGGCAATAGACAGGCGAAGATAGCAGTGGTGGTCATCACTGCCAAGGCCAGTCCGAATACCAGAGGCTGCACTCCCAAGAACTGATACCCATTCGCAGTTTCGCGGGTACACTCCGCTGCGTGGTTTGATTCCCATGGATATAAGTGCACCTCTCCTGGAACTACGTTTTCATCGCGGCAAGGACAAGCATCGCTGACTCCCGCAGTCGCTGTTCAAGTCCCTTCCGATCGCCCTTCCCTGCCGTGTCGTGTTTTAGACCCCTCGGCAGACGTGCTGGGCATGACTTGCCTGCGCCTCGACGCTTCCTCAGCAGAGCTGACATTTCGGACTTTCAGAAAAGGCCGGGCCTAACAGCCTTCCGCGCTGACCCGGCTCGGGACGTTCATGAGTGTTAACAGACCGAACGGATCATGAATAATAAGAGTCGATTTCCAGCAGCGATGGCCTACGGTCTCAGGAGCGACTGTCCAAAGGCTACGGGAATTGCGAAATTCGATCCGCCGAATTCGCGCACCATGGCAAAGTTAATTCCTATGACCTTGCCGTCGTTATTAAAAAGCGGACCGCCGGAGCCTCCCGAAGTGGTTTGGGCATCATACACAATCTTGTCCGGCAGTACCGCGCCAATGTGCCCCTGGGTAGTGGTAGGTCTAATCAGGTTACGGCGCGCGAGTTCTTCCATCACCTGCTTCGGATCCCCCTTCGATGCGGTCGCGATGGATTGGAGCGTTTCTGTACCGGCCCGGGCCAGAATCGCATCCAGGGCAGTAGGATACCCAAGCAGCACGACTGGGCCCCCACTGACCGCGGACCGACGGCTATCGGCGAGGATGATCTGTTTGATTCTCATGCCCGAAATATCTCCCTTCACGACTGCAACGTCTGCCGCAGGGGAGATCTTTTCGGTGTTGACCGCAATGCCGTTCGGAACGCCAGGGAAATATGCTGTCATCTCCGCAATCACCGGCTCAACACCCTGATCGAGCATTTCCTTCAGATCGTCATTCTGCCA
>UEXW01000022.1_pt1 | contig 22949 bp, 23 predicted proteins | sample 4301151 | NCBI WGS metagenome assembly UEXW01 (sample SAMEA4773176, study PRJEB27434) | metagenome | biome: 2259; feature: agricultural soil; material: soil | place: USA | collected 2014-09 | depth 0.25 m | reverse complement strand
ACACAACTTAAGAAAATCCTGGCCATTTGCACCGAACCCCGTGCATTTCGCCGACTGCACGAGGTTTTTGCGGACCACAACCGACGGCAAAGCAAAAAGTTGATCAGACCTTCATATCGCGAAGGTAGGGAACGCTGGCCTTCATCATTTCCAGGTTCATTTCGACAAAATAGTTCTGTATGCCTCCGGTCTTCGCCGCAGTGAAGATGTTTTTCCAATCCAGCGTGTCCTGCCCCACTGCCATGATTTTCTTGGTTTTCGCTGACCAGCCCTGTACGTGCATTGAAATGAAGCGACCGGGGTATTTTGTAAGATACTCTGCAGCGTCGTAGCCGGCGCTGATGGTCGAAACCTGAAACTGGAACTTGACCAGCTTGGGATCGAGTAATTCCAGTAACATGTCGTAGGTGCGCTTACCCTCAACGGTCGTGCACTCGAACTCCTCGTTGTGGAGGCCCTGCTGGATACCAGCCTTGGCCGACCGTTCTCCCATTTTGTTGTATTCGTCGGCCGCTCGCTTCACATCGTCCATCGTCGGATTCTTCGGACCGTCGAGGCTTGGCACGATCATCTGCGTCAAGCCGACATCTTTCGCCCATGCTATTCGGCCCTCCTGATTTTCCCTGAGCTCCTGGATGCCGAAGTGCGAACTCACGCATGAGACGCCTGCTTCGCCCAAAATTCTTCGGAGCTCCGTACCCGTGTATTTCGTGAGGCCAGCGAAGCCTGAGTCGGCGTAACCAGCCGGAGAGCACAACTCAATGGTCTGAAATCCGGCCTTGGCAAGCTGCTTGATCGTGCCGGGAAAATCTTTGGCGATCATCTCCCTGACAGGCCAAGTTTGACATCCAATTGGCAAGCCCAGTGGATTGGCACCGAGCTCCAGCGCACCTGAGGAGAGAAGGCCGGTCGCGGCGGCACACTTCGCGGCTCTCTGAAGGAACTCTCTTCTCGATTGTGAAATCGGGGACATTGACCCTCCTCGCGCGTTAAACCAACAAACCAATTGTCACCGGGTTGACGAATGCATTGTAGACTCCGACGATCTTCTGGTGCCTACAGTTCCCACCCTTTACGTCGCTCAGGCCTGACCAACTTCTGCGCGACATCGGAGTTAACGCTCAAGCCAGGACGATTCCAGGTGAGCTTTTGTCCCATGCGAGCCGCCACGTTTCCCAGGAGCAAGGTCTCGGTGACAAGGCCCTCGAATTCGAAATTTCCCCCGGGCTTAGCTTTGCTTCCTTTGCATGCGTCGAGCCACTCGCGCTCATTGCCAGGTGACCTGGGCAGTGTCTTCGGTGGCTGTTGAAAACTGTCCATCTTCGCCTGTGGAATGATCTTGGGATTGCCGCCATTGAAGGTGCAGAGAATTTTGCCACGGTCTCCTACGAAGAGAAGCCCTTCGTCCTCTTCGTCGCCGTCTCCCTTCAGAGGTCGATTTTCTTCCAGTTCATCCGGACGCGGAGGCTTTAGACCGCCGTCATACCAGGTGAATTTTGCGGGCGCCATGTCGCCTCGGGCAGGGAAGTTGAAGTGAATGGCCGAGGCCAGTGGATACGTCTCTTCGTAGCGATCGCTGGAGCTCGCTTCAACACTCACTGGTGCCTCTAGCTTCAGGACGCGGAAGATTGTGTCGAAACTGTACGAGCCCATATCGCCCAGAGCGCCACAACCAAAGTCCGCCCATCCGCGCCAAACAAAGGGAAGGTACGCATGATTGAAGGGTCGCTGAGGAGCCGGGCCGAGCCAAAGGTCCCAATCCAAACCGTCGGGTACGGGTTCCGCTTCTTTCGGGCGTTCGAGCCCCTGTGGCCAGAAAGGTCGGCTGGACCAGTTCATAACTTCCCGCACTGGGCCGATGGCGCCGCTCCAAATCCATTCGCAAAGCAAGCGCGTATCCTCGGATGCCTGATTCGCAACAGCGATCTGCGTAGCCACACCAGTCTCCCAAGCAATTTCAGCGATGCGCCGCGCCTCGTAGATGGTGTGGGTCAACGGCTTCTGACAGAAGACGTGCTTGCGCTTCTTCATCGCGGCGGCGCTTACTGCGGCGTGCAAGTGATCTGTCGTGCACAAAACAACGGCATCGAGACCCTTTTCCTTTTCTAGAAGTTCGCGAAAGTCCGTGTAAGCGGAGCAGCCACGGTATTCTCCGGACCGACGCTGCGAGCCATAGTATGCGTCTACGATTTTCTGGCACGGCTCGCGGCCCGCCACGCCGCTGGTCACGCGAAGGGAGTGACTCAACTGGATCGGTTCATCGGGACTGAGCCAATCCCACCCGGACCGCACGCCCAGCAATTCGCGCACGGAGTTGCAGAACTCGTGCGTGTCCCATTGGGGATAGTTCCCGGAGGACTTATTGGGATCGCAGACGGCAACGCCTTGTACGTCCGGCTGCCGCAAAAACCGAAGCATGACGCGCAGGCCTTGTGACCCTACGCCGATGAAAGCAATGTTGACCTTGTCGCTTGGTGGAACATATCCTGCGCCGCCTAGAAGGTTGCGCGGGACGATCGAGAAGCCAAGAGCAGCAGTGGCAGTCTGCGCCAGAAAATTGCGTCGTGACAACGGGCTTTCCAAAGAATTGCGAGAGCGAAGCCGGTTTTTCACTACCCCCCCTACGCGCGACCCAAGACCAGGCGGTCCATGCGCCGGCTCAGATCACGCAAATATGCCTCATCGCCTCCCTTGAGCTCGGCAATGACGCTACCAGCATAGCCTATTTCTACCAGCGCCTTGCGCACCTCCGCCCAGTCCGCATCGCCGTCGCCGAGATTAACCCAGGCGTAGCCGTCCCCTTGGCGTTTGAAGTCTTTGATATGCAGCTTAACGATGTTTTTGCCGAGAGTGCGAATCCAGTCCTGCGGATAGCCATAGAGCAACACGTTTCCGGTATCGAACCAAGCTTTGATCCACACGCTCTGGAACTCATGAATGTAGTGCTCCATTTCAATGGGACTGAGCAGGAACTTGTTCCAGACCTCCTCGATCGCAATTACGATCTTGCTTTCCTCCGCCACAGGAATCAGCTGCCGAATTTGTTCCTGCGAGCGCGTCCAGGCTTCGCGATAGGGTGTCTGAGCATTCACCACTCCCGGGACCAGCAGCACCGCGTCCGAACCCCAGAGTTTGGCATTGTGCAGCGAAGTACGCATTCCTGCCAGGCTTTTTTCCACGACCGTTGGATCACTTGAAGACAGCGGATATTTCCAGTGGTCCATGTTCATCACTGAGTCAATGCGTATGTTCGCTCTGTCGGCAGCGGTCTTTAATTCCTCTGCGGTAGGTTCGTCGGGCGTAGTGGGTGCCTGCACCACTTCAAAGCCCACGTCCCGCGCCAACCGAAACCGCTCGGCATGGCCAAGGTGGCTGGGAAGCATGTCGTACACCAGGCCCTTCTTTAGCGTGAGTGTGGTTGAAGTTGCCGAAGGGACGGGCACGCTTCTCCCGTGTGCCAACAAAGATCTCGTGAACCCAGCATTCATACCGGCCGCGCACGCGGCGGCCGTGACTGAACCTTTCAGAAACGCGCGACGTGAACTCACTGCATACCTCCATCGAGTCTGGTGGCACAGATGCAAACGAAGATCTCAATCGCTGCGATCTAAATCACTGCAATTTATTCAGGTCAATCTTGGGATCATAGACTTCCCGTGACTTCAGGACGTCGTCCCAGCTCACCTCACGTCGCTTGTAGGCTGCCTCGCGAGCCATGATGCAGGAAATGGCAGATTCCGCACCTGTCTCCGCCTGATTATGAAAGTTCCCGCTGGTAATGCTTTCGATAAACGCCTTCTTCTTTTCCGGATCCGCCAACTCAAGATTCGAGGTGAACTTCCCGGTGGCCGAGAAGCTCTGCGGGTCAGTGCCGCCGGAGCCAGACCACTGCCACGGCTCCTCACCCCAGATACCGAGCGGCCCCGCGTACGGAGACTGGGACGTGCCCTTGGTCCCGAAGAACCGTTCCGTAACGTCCCACCAGCCCTTGGCGAATTGGGTGGAGGAAAAGGTCACATCCACATCATTCGGATAATGGAAAACAGCGTGATAGTTCCCAAATACATTGCCATCGCCGGGCGGACGGCCCTTGCGGCCGGCGCTGGCGAAAACCTTCAACGGATGCGCCTGCAGGATCCAATTACAAATGTCGATGACGTGAATATTCTGTTCCACAATGATGTCGCCGGAGAGCGCGCGATCGTAGACCCAGTTTCTGAGGCGCAGCTCGACCGGCGAGGCGTTCGGTCGCGCTGGCCGGTCGAGATAGCCAGTCAGATAGTGCGCTTCGCCGCAGATGATCGTGCCCAGAGCGCCGTTGTGAATGCGCTTGACCATTTCCACAAACGGCGGACAATCGCGGATCTGGAAGCCTACATCCAGGTTCAGCTTACCTTGCGAGCGCCTGCCGATCTCAATGACTCTCTTAGCGCCGGGCACATCTACCGCCACGGGCTTTTCGAGATAGACGTGCTTCCCGCCGGCCACAACTGCTTCCAGGTGCTGCGGATGAAAATACGGCGGCGTGGCAATTACGACCGCATCCACCTGTTTCGACGCGGCGATCTGCTCGTAGGCGTTGGGGCCGACGAAGAGATGCGAGGCATCCAGCGCCGCGTAGCCCTTCGCCTGCTGCACTTGGTCAAAGTGGACTCGGGCAGTTGCGAGCTGATCCTGGAACAAGTCAGCCAGTGCGACCACGCGGGCAGCGCCCGTATCCACTAGATTCTGCGCATCCTCGGTGCCGCGCCCCCCGCAACCAAGCAGGCCTACTCTTACAGCCGAGTTCGCTGCGGTGCCGAAAACGAGCTCCGGTCTGATGAACATGACCCCGGCCGTGGCCACCGCGATGCCTGCGAATCTCCGCCGATTGACCCCCTGCGACAATTTCGGATTCTGTCCGCTTTCATTTGCCATGTCGGCTCCTTGCACTTTGCCATCTCCCGTCTATGTTCCAATTAATTTTTCCAAATATGTCCTCGCGGCTCGCACATCTTGCACCTGTTGCGGCCCGGAAATCTCTTGCTCGATGGTTACCGCGCCGCGATACTCCAGCCTTTTCAACCCCGCGATAATACGCGGGAAATCGACCTTGCCCTTACCCATCGGAACTTCTTGGCCGAGGTCTCTCGGGTTGGTCGGCCACAGGCCATCCTTTGGCGTGAATCCCTTGTATGTATGGGCCGAGTACCTCGATCGCATCCACCGGATTTTCTTTCCAGAGCGAGTCGCCGGATGATGGATAGGTAATGTTTCGGGCTTCCCGCTCCGTGTCTAATTGCGATGTTCGCGGTCAGCTTTATCGCAGTGCTACGGAAAAACGGCAGCGGCGTATGTCGTTGCAACTTACGGGCGTGATGCCATCGCGGGAAAGAATGGGAAGAGCCTGCGAATCTCTTCCTCGCTGGGCTGCCGTCCGTATTCTGTAATTTCAAAGGCCTCCGCATGCTGAATGCGGGCCGCCGCTTGTGGGCCATAGCGTTTTTCCAACGCTTCCCGCCACTCAGGCTGCAGTTTTCTCACCCCCATTGGCGTGCTCGCTAGCCACTTCTTTCGTTCCGAGGGCTCTTTTGGCACTTCCTCCAACTGCCCAACAGTCCACGGTAGCCACTCGTAGAACTGCGATACGTGTGCATCCAGCATCGTGATCTTCTTCTCGAACACGTCGTCAATTGACACCACAATGTCCGCGCGAAAAGGCTGTGGTCGGGTGAACCGGTCGCTGTAGGAAAGGAAAACTGGATTCCGCGGTAGCGGTGGCGTATCCGCAACCAGGCTGGGCACAATCACCATATAGGAAGCGTCCTGCACCAACACCCCGGTGTACCGATGATCAGGGTGATAGTCGTTGGGTCGCGGTGCAATCACAATGTCTGCCTGCCACTGGCGAATCTCCCGGATGACTTGTTCACGAACCTCCAGGGTAGGCAAGAGCTTGCCGTCGTGGTTATCAAGCACCTCGTATTCGATGCCGATGCGTCGCCCCGCTTCCTGAGCCTCGGCACGGCGGCGTTTGGAGAGCTCTTCACCATGCTGAGACTGATGCCCCGCGTCACCATTGGTTAGCGACACGAACTTCACCTTGTTACCGAGTGCAGCATACTTCGCGGCAAGACCTCCGGCTCCTTGGTCGCAGTCGTCGGGATGTGCCCCAAAGGCGATGACGCGCACGGGCCGATTTTGCGCTACTGTCGGCAGGGCTGAGAACGAGAGAGTAGCCGGAACGCAGGCGAACCACAATGCACAATGACAAGAGATGGCACTAAACCCTAGGTTGAGTGACCGCAACATGAGCATGCACCTCGGGGCAAAATGATATACCGAATGCACTTGGACAATCTGCCGAGAGGAAAACAAAGAAGAGAAGTGATAGGAATACAGTGACGCAAAGGGAAATGAGAAACAAGCGCCCTAGAGAGGCACTTGGAATTGGGTGCCCTGTCTCGGGAACCGATCGGGGTGCGCTGAAACCGCACACTCCCGATCCGCTCCCATTTCTCTATACTAGAGTTTCCCGACCCTGCCATCAGTGCCGCTGAGTTTCTTGTAGTTACCGTAAGCCGGGCAACTCATAACCCAAAGGTCGGTGGTTCAATCCACTGCCCCCTCTCCGCCGCCACGTGACCCCGGTACGCCCTGTCACGAAACTCAAGAAGCTCAAGAAGATCCTCAATTTACTTCTGTGATTTTTGTTACTTTTGCGCCAGTCTCGACCCAAGTGGTGTCGGTACGCGGCATTTTGGCATCGCAATTCTAGTCAGCAATTGAGTTGGCCTGCACGTATTTCCAAGCACTTCGGCAGTCTCCCGCGACTTGCAGGTTGTTGGAAGTGCTTATTGTTTTAACAACTGAAAAGGCTGGCGTCGGCGCTTCAACTCTGGTCCTCGAATGCGATGGTGTGATCAAAATCCAGAAAACGTCGAGTTGGACTTCTCGCTGATCGCCTTCCCACGAGCAGGCTGGAGGTAGCGGATGGTGGAAGTCAACGAGCTGTGCCCAAGAAGTATCTGGACAGTCCAGACATCGAGCCTGTTGCGGAGATGTTCGGTCGCAAAGGTCGCTCTGAACTTGTGAAGCAAGTACGTGTCCTCGTCCAATCAGCAAATCACACCGTGAATGTGAGTGATCTAAACTTCTAGATTGCACTGTCAACGCAAAATAGAAAGTTCCACTTTGGGAGCGGGGGATGGGAGCGCGAGGGAAGGGGGCGGCGACTCACTGAAGCTCGTGTGCATTGCAAACCTTGAGCCCCTCCTTCCCTCGCACATCTCTATCGAAACTCTCTCGCTGGCGGCGAAGAATCTTTCATGACTTGCCAGATCGGTCGATTGGGCAACTGCGCGTAAGCCTCTGACAAGCGACGGCGGCTAGCGAGAAGTCGCTGCCTAGCCCGCGCTTTCTCCTCCGCCGATCGCTCGGGTGTAGCTCGGGGTTTGACAGCACGCTTGACGATTACGCGTGGCCTGGTTTCACAGCGTTCCAGAGCCACGATGCGGTTTCGCCAGTGCATCCACCTGCTTCCGTCCAGCCCTCGCTCCAGATTGCCTCCCGAAAATTCCTGCTGCACGACGGGCCCAATGAGGAGTCGAGCACAAAGACGGAGTGCAAGTTGATGGCGTTGTACTTGCTGCCGCAGACGGCATTGGGACGAGATTCGATAATCTCGGGCCTGACCCCTTGAGCCACCAGGAAATTCCTAACACCACTTGCGCGTTGTTCAGACAATCGCTGATCGAATTCCACTCCGCCGACATTATTGGTATGACCCTCCACCTGCACGTGCAAGTCAGGATAGGCCTGGAGAATTCCCGCTACTTTTGCAAGCCGTCCCCGAGCCCTGCTTTTAAGGTGTGCTTGCCTTTATCCAACAGCACGTCGGGCGTATCCACCAACCAGGCCGCGCGGGCAGTTTCTCGGGTCTGGAGAACCTGGTTTAGCTGATCGAGAAGGCGCTGCCTGATCTGCTGCGCCTCTCGTTCAATCTGCACGCGGGCCTGTTCGGCCTCTGCCTTAGCCTGCTCAGCTGCCCGGCGTTCTCGCTCCGCCGCGCGGCGCTGCACCAGGTTTGGACAATTGACTCCAAGCGAGTGGCAGCGGTAACGTAAAGTCTCCTGTAAATTTCCTTATCCCCTGCCGCGCCCGCGGGGGGTTCCTTTCACCCTTCAGCTAAGAAAGGAGCAGGGACATGTTCACACGCGTAGTGGAAATGACCAGCAAACCAGGGAAAGAACGTGTCAGTTTTCTACAGGTAGTACTCTATGCAGGAGCTGGAGAGGGGCGTAAAGAAAATTACGCAACGGTGGCAAACTGCAAACTATTCGGCTGTGAATAAGCCTGAGCCCCCAGGTCTAAGCGGCTCTGGTAATTGACTTCCATTCAACTGGAACCCGACCTGCAGTAGTCCGAAGAGAAAATCGAGCAGATAGAGTTTGCGCCTCACATTGGAGGATGCTTATGGACCAGGATCGGGACTACAAATGGCTGGAATTGTGCCGGGCCGCTGCGATCGAGCAAGACTCTCGCAAGCTGATGGAACTTGTGGCCGAGATAATCAAGGAACTAGATAAGCGAGACAGGAGAGTCAAATCCTCGGTTGTGAACAAGGACTATGGCGGAAGCTCCTTTGGGATCAGCCTTGGCACTGGAGGTGACCAAACATGCGAAAGCGGCTTATGACTCCGACTCTGGAGCCTGTGCGGTCTCAGGATGAAAACTGGCTAGATCTAGAGCACGCAGCTGTGGTTGAGGTCAGTTCGGAGGAGAAGGATTTCCCGGTCGAGGCAGCATTGGTGTTCGGCGAGGCGCAGGGCTGGCGTGCTGCTGAGACAGGCCCTCAAACGATTCGGCTGCTGTTCGATCAGCCACAAAGGATCAAACGAATCGCGCTGGTTTTCGAGGAAGACGAAACAATACGAACACAAGAGTTCGTATTGCGATGGTCTCCGGCTAGCCAGGAGCGGCTTCGCGAAATTGTGCGCCAGCAATGGAATTTCAGCCCTCCTGCGACGGTTCGGGAGGTTGAAGTCTACCGTGTCGATCTGTCAGATGTGACCGTACTCGAACTGACGACTGTGCCGGACATTAGTGGCGGCGTCGCGCGCGCCTCGCTCAAGAGCATGCGCTTGTCTCCCGGGTCAATGGAGTGACACGACTGCGAGCGAACCAGTGAAGTCTCCTCTACAGATAGGTGTGAGTTGCGAGCAAACGCAATTCCCGAGGGCTTCTCAAACGAAACGCGCGGGGGCCAACATGATGCCGAAGCAAAGTCGACGATTGGAGTCAGCCAAATGCAGGCGACCTAACAATGTGAGAAAGACCCTGGCATTCGTTACCAGTCGGCTGTTGAACTGAGAGCCGACCTCAAACGCCTCAGGCGTGATACCGAATCCGGCCGCAGCGCCACCAGCGAAGTTCCACGCGAAAAGAAGCCTCACGCGAAACTCTGGATGGCGGTCGCAAGCATCGCTCTGGTTGCGGCGTTCGCCCTTCTCGCCGCACTCTACTTCCGGAGTTCCTCAGCGAACAATATTCGCTCCATCGCCATCTTGCCCTTTATCAACGATGACCCGACGGTCGACTACCTCAGCGACGGTATCTCCGAGGGCGTCATGGACAGTTTCTCCCTCTTGCCCGATCTCAAGGTCATTTCCCGGACCTCGGCCTTTCGCTACAAAGGCACCGCCGTCAGCTCCCAGAAAGTCACCAACGAACTTGCTGTCCAGGCACTCGTCACGGGCAGCCTTTCCCGCCATGGTGACAATCTCACCGTTAGCGTCGAGCTGGTAGATGCCCGCGGGGACCGCCATCTCTGGGGAGCGCAGTATGATCGCAAGCTGGCCGACGTGCTGGCCGTGCAGCAAGACATCGCCAAGCAAATTTCCGAAAGACTGCGAGCCGGTGGGAAAGGTGAGGAACCATCCCGTCCCGGCAAACGTTCCAACGAGAATGCAGAGGCTCATCAGCTTTATCTCATGGGCCGTTATCATGCCGCGAAAGGTTCGCTGGACGGGCTGCGGAAGAGCATCGAATACTTCCGCCAGGCAATCGACAAAAATCCTCTGACGCTCTAGCCTTCGCCAGTATGGCCGATTCCTATAACGTGCTGGGAGGCCTCACTTACTTATCCCCGGTGGAAACATTTCCCAAGGCGAAAGCAGCGGCCACTCGCGCGCTGGAGATCGACGAAACCCTCGCCGACGCTCACGCTACTCTGGCCTACGCGACTTGGTATTACGATTGGGATTGGACCACAGCTGAGCGCGAATTCAAGCGTTGCCCTCGAACTCAACCCCAACGGCGCGATCTCTCACTTGCATTACAGTGAATGCCTGACCATGAGGCGGCGGTTTGACGAACGCATTGCGGAGGGCCGTAAGGCGCAGGAATTGGACCCGCTCTCGCCTCAGATTGCCAATATGCTGGCGTATGACTACATCTCCGCCCGTCGTTATGACGAGGCCATCGCCTCAGGACAGAAATCAGGTGAGTTGGAGCCGAACGTGCCGATCTACCACAGCTCCATCGCTTTACCCTACGTTTTAAAAGGCCAGTTCGAACTGGCACGGAAGGAATTTGAAAAGATCAAAGACCAGATCGATCCCGTGACCAACTCCAACGAAAATGCCGCTTCATTCCTGGGTTGGTTTTATGCTGTCACGGGAAAACGTGATGACGCGCTGCGGATGATCAAGCAATTCGAGGCGCTCTCGGCGCATTCCTACGTCGATTCCTATTTCATTGCGCAAATCTATGCCGGCCTGCGCGATAAAGACCAAGCCTTCCGATGCTCCGCGACTCGTGTTGTCCTCAATCGGTCTGAGCCGTGGCTGAGCAAAACCTGAATGGTCGCCTCAAAAATCGCCTTCGCCAAATGTCAACGGCTATCGATTGTGCGACCGGATCGTTAGCGTCATCGTGAACTTTACTCGGCGTTACTTCGAGGCCGTAGGGCTGTAGAGCGCCTTAACACGAGGCTAGTTTTGAGCACGTACTCATCCGATGAGCTTAACGTTTTGTCGCGATTTGTCAGCATCTGGAATGCGCGAATGGCCAGATCGGCTTGTGATATCCGCACGGTCGTCAGAGGAGGTGCGGTGAATTGGGCGGGACGAATGTCGTCGAATCCCACAACCGATAGTTGCTGTGGAACGGAGATTCCGCATTCATGTGCCTGTGCCAGAACTCCAGTTGCCGTCAAGTCGTTCGAGCACAGAATGGCTGTCGGCCTGACCGGCAGGCGCCACAGTTCCCGGAGTGCCTTCATTCCTGATTCGGCAGAGTGATCACCCGGGACGATGAGTTCCTGAGGTGCTTCCAGTCCGATCTCAGCCATCGCCTGTTGAAATGCCCTCTTCCGAACCTGTGCGCACGTTACGTGTTCAGGGCCCCCGACAAATGCAATGCGGCCATGCCGCAATGCTGCGAGGTGCTGCACAGCCTGGCGGATTCCATTCTGATAATCAATGCAAACCCTGCTGATGCCCGGAATTTGAGATGTGCCATCGAGAAGGACAACTGGGACGTTGTGAATGGAAAGTTTCTTTATGATCGATTCCTCGATGCTAAACGTCAGGGCCGCTACTCCATCAACGCGGCGCTCAATCATCCGACGTATCACAAGTTCCATGCGGCGCAGATCGTCGGCAGTTGAATTGAGCAACAGTTCGTAGCCGTGCTGGACAGCAAGACTCTCGAAGGCCTGGACGACCTCTGCGAAGAAAGCATTTGTGAGCTCTGAGACGATGAGTCCGAAAATCCTGCTGTGCCCCGAAACCAGCGCCCGGGCCTGCGTATTCGGGTAGTAACCCAGGTCCTCGACTACTTTCCAAACACGCTTTGCCAGATAAGGATTGACGGTGGGAATGCGGTTGATGGCCCGCGACACTGTGGCCGTTGACACGCGAGCACGCTTCGCAATTTCGCGCAGGTTTAACTTTCGCACGCTGGTTGCCGTGTCGGAGGCCGCCTTTGTCGCGGATAAGTCCCCGTTATGCAAAGGTCCTTCACCTCCTTCAGACACCTACCAGTTCACGCGTATCGCCTGCGGAGAATCGAGATCGACCGAGAGAATCTTGTCACTTTGGTTCACTCCGTAGGCCGCTTCGCCGTCTCTCTCCCAGTGATTCCGACTCCAAAACACTCTTTCTACCCTCAGCTTCTTCATCTCCGGCCAGTTGGATGCGGCGTTTTGCCACGACACTCGCGTACGAAAGCCAACTGCCAAAAATTCATGGCCACCGGGATGGATTACGATTACCTGTCCGTCGTTCTCACCACTGACGGTCACTTTGAATCCACCTACATCTTCGGTCTGGGTGAATCGCTCGCCAGGCGCATTGGCCATGAAAACTTTCAGCTTGTTCGTGGCCGCGTAATAGGAGATCTGCGGCAATGCTTTGTTGAGAGAGGTGTATGTATCGCGCAGCGCAGCGGCACCGTTCGCCTCGTTGCCATCCGGCAGGATGTACGGTTCATATGGTTCCGGATAAGAAACCGTCAGCGCCCAGGGTGCGTAGATTGGCGCGCCAAATTCACCCACCGCGATGTAGGCAAGCCGGGATGTGACGTCTGTCTTTCCGCTGTTGATCTCGGTAATTGCTGGCAGATTGCGCCCAATGCTGTAACGCCTCAGCGGCTCGCGAAGTTCTTCGACTGTGGCCTCGGATCGGTGTGCACAACTGTTATCCGGGTTCCATTTTGCGCAGAAATAAGAGTTGACTCCAACAAAGGAGATGTTTGGGCAGTTGCTCAAGTATGTCTGGACATCCTCGCCGGGAGCGCCACCTATCATCCACTCCGCGATCTTGCCTCCCACGTAATTGTGAAAGAAGGGAATCGGATACTCCGCCGCGCCCGCGTCGGTGATGCGGCGAATCCAACTGGAACTCAAGTCCCACGCGCTGTACTTCAAATCATCCGTGAAGCCATGTTCCGAGAACCTCTGATTGGAGGCGGGCGAATGGTCCCGCCAGAGCTTTGGATTGCGACGGTCAAATCCGAAAACCGCGATCTCATTCTCTACCTGAATCATGACCGCGATGTGCGTCTGCGAATCAACCTGCTTGAGATGGCGCATGAACGCGCGAAAGGCAGCCGTCTCGCGCTCGATTATGGGTTCGTAGTCGTAGGAGATTGCGTTGTGGTGCGCGACGCCATTGGCGTCAATTGCCCGGGGATAGGTCTTCTCGTCGGAGACAATGTACATCGGAGCATACAGGTCGCCGGTCAGATTTGCGTAGATGGTTCCGTCGCCGCTGGCATAGTGCCCGAACCAGTTGAGGATCAGCTTCAGATGGTTCTTCTCCGCCATGCTCTTTGCATGGTCAACATAGGAGAAGTCGTAAATACCTTTCTCCGGCTCAACCATCGACCACTTTACAGGCACTTTCAGCGCATTGAGCCCCAGCTTGGCCGCAGCCGGATAAAGCCGGTCGTAGGCCCCTTCCGTCTCTTTGTATCTGCCGTAAATCAAGTCCCACCACGGAATCTCGACCGCCAACACTGTGAATGGCAGTCCGTCAACGTACAAGACCTTACGTCCGTTCACAGTTTCAAAATGCGGCGTTAGATTTTGGGTGATCGGAATCCGCAACGAGTCAACAGCGGGCGCGCCAGTCGAGGCTTGTCCCCGCAAGGCAACAGGCGCACTGAAAATCAGAAGAGCGGCGATGATCGATTCAAGCAACCGCATTCTCGGCCGCATTCATTTCGGTCCTGACTCCCTGATAATTGCCAGATCCCACGGCTGAAGGTTTACGGCTTGCCCCCGATGCACGGATGTGTCCGTCAGAAGATCGGAACCGTTGTTATAGGGGTATGACACCGTTTGCCGGTCTCCGGAAAAGTTGAAGTAATAATGGAGAGTCGTTCCGGCCGAGTTTCGGCCGTGCCGCACCTTGACCGCCTTGGGGAGGTCCTGATCCGGGCTCGCGAGACCGGCTCGCTTCAGAACATCACGAATCAGTTCCCGTTGCAGCACAGGCGTGAAAAAAGCACCCTCGTAAGTCAGCGTGCCACTGCCAAACTTATTGCGGGTAGCTGCAGGAAACGGCCAGTACTCATCGTCGAAGGAGGCGATCACCTCAGCGCTCTCCGGCACCAGAAATTCCTCCCACACGGATCCTGTATTTTGATCGCCCATTCCGTACGGATCAGGTTTGAGACGGACCGGTCCCGGCAAGTTGGTGAACTCCTGGTAGTGAAATCCGCAAGCTTTGCGCAGTGGACCGGGGGCCAGCACCGGCCGCACCGTCGAGTGCTCATCGGTAAAGCCGCTTTTGAATGCCATCACAACATTCCCGCCGTTCTCCACATAATCCGAAATCTGTTGCAGCACGGCATCCGACGCGCTGTACAGGGGAGGAACAAGAAGTACTCTATATTTCGAAAGATTTGCATCTCCCGCCTGGACGAAATCGGGCTCCACATTCAACTCGTAAAGTGCGTCATACATCTGCCGGAGTACGGTCATGTAATTCACGTGGTCGTTGAAGGGCATGTAGCTGAGAGCGTTGGCTGAATCGACGCTAACGAGGATTGCGACCTGGTTGCCCTTTTGCAGATTGACGAGTTGTGGGCCGAGATTTTTCAGTTCACCTGCAATTCGCGATACCTCGTCATAAAGCCGGTTTGGCTCCAGATCGTGCGACAGCACGCCTTTCCAGTACGTCTCCTGACCGTAGTGCAGCGAATGCCAGTGCCAGTACTCCACCATGTTGGCTCCGGCGGCGAGATGCGCATATGCCACCAGTCGCAACTGCCCGGGGAATGGCGGATACTGCGTGCGCGAATCCCATCCAATACTTTGAGCATTGGTTTCGGTGACCAGGAAGTTCGAATGCTTCAGAGAGCGTCCCAGGTCGTCAGTAAGCCAGATTCCCCGTCCACTCAATCGTCCCTGTGTTTCGAAGTATGGATTTTCTGCCACGATATCCAGTGACCGAGCGATCGCCCACTGATCGATGTCGGTATGAACTCCACCGCTGAAATCCTGCGTGATGAACTGGTCCGGGCGCTTGTATTCATTCACAAGCTTCGCTTGCCAGGCCAGGAATTCCGTCACCACATCGTGTTGAAAGTTCTCCCAATTCAGCTTGTATCCAGGATTCAGAATTCCACCCGGCGGGGGAAGGTCTTCCCACTTGTCAACGAGTTGTCCCCAGTAAACCAACCCCCATGCCTTATTGATCGCGTCGGGCGTTTTGAATTTTTCCTTCAGGCGCCTGAGGAATTCCGCTTCCATGTACGAACTGCTTGCGCCCGTCGGCCCAGTTTCATTGTCGATCTGATAACCAATCACTGCCGGATGGTCTTTAAAGTGACTGATGATTTCTCGAATGACGCGCTCGGCATGCTGCCGAAAGTAGGGATTGAGAAAGTCGTAATTCTGTCGCGGGCCATAGCCACCTGGAGTCAATGATGGCGGATACGTCGCCTGGTAGGGGTCACCAAGCGGCGGCGCCGTTCCGTTATGGGTTAAGACGATCTCCGGATGTTGCTTGTAAAGCCATGTCGGAATCGAATACGTTGGAGTCCCGAGAATCACCTTGATTCCAGCCTCGTGCAGCCGGTCCAATACTCGCTGCATCCACGAAAACTGAAATTCGTCGTCGCGAGGCTCCCAGCTGCTCCAGGTTGATTCGCCAACCCGCACGACAGTGATGCCCGCCTTTTGCATCAGCTCAACATCTTTGTCGAGGCGGTCATACGGCGTGTATTCGGGGTAATAAGCCACGCCGTAGAGAATGCTCTCCATCTTGTCGGCGACAAATGTGGAATGCGTCGCCGATGCAATTGATGGGACCGTCGCAAAGACGACGAATACGAGTGCAGAGATGGCCTGCCCTAGCTGATTGTTCATGAACACTTCCCTTTGCAAGTAGGTCTTGTCGGTACATTACTCCCTGCGTGACCGGGTCTTTTGCGGGAGCATGTGCCCTCTGAGTGCTCCGAATTCAGCTCCTTGAGTTTAGTTTTACCTTGTGGAGCAATCAGGCTCTTGAGATATTCCTCTGGTAAGTAGCAGGCCATGATGATCACTCCGGATATCAGCATTCCCTCACAATCAAAACTCCAGCTTCAGGGCCAATTGCATACTCCGGTTTCCGTACGATGTTGCCGACGAACCGAAGTTAGTCGAATTGCGTGTGTGCGTGAGTTGGCCCACTTTTCGTATCGTTCAGTGCGTTAACGGTATTGCAAAGTGAGGAGTGTTACTAAGATTGAAAAATTCACTACGGAACTGAAGCCGGATCCGCTCAGTCAGCGGGATCACGTTAATCAGCCCGAGATCAAAGTTTCTGTAGAAAGGCGCGCGCAAGATGTTTCGCCCTTCATTACCCGGTAGTGCGGACGATGGATTATTTGGATCGGGAACCTTCCGAAAAGCTGCTGGGTTGAACCAGCTTTGCGGAGTTCTCGTCTCTGGGCAGTTTGTGCCCGGAGCGAAAGGATCCCCCACAAGGTCTGGCCATGCTTCTCCGCCAGGAATTGAAATGCCATCAACCACCGTGAAAGGCTGTCCGGAGCTGAAGACCAGCAGTCCGGAGGTGTGCCAGCCTCCTAGGATCGCGTTGACGATTCCGCTGGCATTTTCCATTCGTAATCAGTCCAAAAATTTTCTGTCCGTACATCGTGCACAGGACTTTCCCTCTCTCTCCCATGCATCGTCGCTCAGAAGTAGAGGTGTAGTCCGAGCTGAACGATGCGGTTGCCGTAGAATGACGTGCCGCTGATGGCTCCAAAGCCGGCGGCGCGGTTGCCGTTCGCGGCTGGGAAGTAACCTAGTAGCGGATCGCCTGCCGGCTCCGCGAACTGCGGATGGTTCGGCAGATTGAAGAAGTCGGCTGAGAAAGTCAGCCGGGTCTGTTCGCCAGCGGGGAGTTTGAAATCCTTCTGCAGCGACAGATCGAGATTGTTGACACCAGGGTTGCGGACGTTCGCGAAAAACCGAGGAGCATTGCCGAAGGCTTTCGTGACATCACAGCAAAAATCCCCGCTTTGCATGGAATTGACTAAACCTGGTCCCGGACAGGTTCCTGCGAAGTCCATTGCCTGGTTGTTAAGCCAAAGGTTGGGGCTGCGCCGCGAGCCCGAAATTGAAGCCGGATTGCCGATTAACATCGCGCGATCCTGCAGCACTCCGGCACCGTTGCAGAATCCATAAGAGTTGTCGGTAATGCCGAAGGGAGAACCGGCACTGATGGTGTAGATCATACTCACCCGCCAACCACCCAGCACATTGCCAGCAACGCCAGTGTTCAACCACTTCTTGCCGGGACCAAAAGGTAGTTCAACAATCGGTGCAACGGTAAACCGCAGGGGTATATCGCCCGCGCTCACCGAGCGTTCCGCCTTGCGATTATAGAAATCCTGCCCCAAAGCATCGAGCGACCAGAAACCACCCCAATCAGAAGACGAATCGTCAATCAGCTTGCTCCATGTGAAGTTGGCCAGCATGGAGAAGCCATGCGAGAAGCGATGGTCGAATTGCGCCTGCAGCGAATGGTAGATGGAGCTGGATAGTCCCCACCATCCCGGGTTCACTGTCAGACAACAGTAAACTGCGGGAAACCCAGAGTTGGCATTCACCATCGCCGCCGCCGCTGGACAATAAGGACTGCTGCTGGGACCGACAAAATCGAAGGGATTCCCCAATGCAGCCGTGCTCGCCGGCGTCTGCTGGCAGATGTTATAGGCATAGTTGATCGGCAAATGCGTACCCTTGCTGCCGACGTATCCCACCTGGGCAGTTGTATCTTTATCGAATTGCTGTTGTACCGTAAGGTTCCAAAGCTGCGTGTAACTTGGATACTGACTACGTGGCGCCCAGGAACTGAAACTCACAAGAGAATTCACAGGTATGGGCGCGGTGACATCCGCAGGAGGGATATCGACGGGTAGTGCAGCGTCCCACTGCGTTCCTTTGCCTAGACTCGATCCGCGCAGCAGATTCGGGCCGGGTTGACCATCTCCAGCGCGACCATGGCCTACAAATCCTGGGTGCATGATGCCGTAACCCGCGCGAACCACAAAACCGCCGCGCGGATTCCACGCCAATCCCACTCGAGGTTCGAACTGATGCTTCGAGGGATCAAGAGTAGTGTCCGGTGTGCTTGCTACGCCGAACTGGACCCAGTGCGGAACGCAGGACAGATCCTTTCCTGAATACAAAGTTGCGCAGGGATCGAAAACGCATCCCCATGATGCAGTTCATGAAATGACTGGTCGTATTGCCAGCGCAGCCCCGCATTGAGGGTGAGTCTCGGAGTCAGCTTAATGTCGTCCTGAAAGAAAAAGGAGTAGGACCATGCGCGCGACGAGACGAAGAGTGGTTGCACTTGAACGCTGCCCTTATTCATTACCCCAAACAAGAAATCCGAGAAGGCATTTTTGGTCACTGAGCCGGTGAAGGAAAAATTCCCCACCACATCATTAGGTTGGTAGTTGTCAATGGAGTAATGATCCGCCTGGCCTCCCATTTTCAAGCTGTGCCTCCCTGCCGACTTGCTGACGGTGTTGCTGAAATGGAGGGTCGTCGCAGGTTCATAGAGCATCCCAGAATTGCTGAAGCCGCTATAGCCTCCGACTGAGACTCCGGGTGTACCGCACTTGGTTCCCCCGCTCGTGTCCGGAACGCTGGAGAGACAACTCGGTATACCCTGGATTCCAAACGACGATGGCGAGACGGCACCCACTCCAAAAGGCATCCTGTCACCTTTGTGACGGCCCCACCCGAAGCGAAAATCATTCAGGATTGTTGGTGTGAAGGTATGGGTCCAGCCGACGGTGCCGGCGTAATTGGATGAGCGCGAAATTGACTTGCCCTCTGGTCCGAGAATGATGTCGTAGTTAAAACCGCTACCATATTCAGTATGGAATGCAGCAAAGACATGGTCAGCTTGCGATAGATTTAAGTCCACCCGGGGATTGAACCTGTTAGTTGTGCTATTGAAAGGTGGATTGATGGTCAGGACATTCGTTCCCACCCCAATTGCGGATCCACCGCTGGGCCAGATGTTCAATATCGCTTGCGAAACTGCGCTAAGCGGCGCGGTAGCGTTTGCAACATTGTTGAATGGAATTGGGTTTCCGTTGACAGGATCCAAGATCTGATTGCTCGCATTGCTGCAATTGCCAGATGCATCGAAGGATCCGCCGTTGCCAGTACACAAGGCGCCTAAATCCCCGCTGCGGAATGCGGCGTTCGGAACGGTCACGCCTGGACCGACGGAACTGCCGTGACTGCGAATCCCTTCATAGTCGGTGAAGAAAAAGAGCTTGTCTTTGATAATGGGGCCGCCAAGGCTGCCCCCGAACTCGTTGAAGTTGTACGGACTCTTCCGTACTTTCGAGTCTTCAAAGTAATTTCGGGCATCGAAATTTTCATTCCGGTTGTACTCGTATGCTGATCCGTGGAATTTGTTGGTACCGGACTTGCTGACCTGAATCACGACCAGGCCGCCAGCTTTGCCGTACTCTGCCGACATGCTGTTCTGTTCAATGCGGAATTCCTGGATTGCCTCGACGCTGGGTTGCACGTCTTGTCCCCCAAAAACTGGAGGAGTGATCGACGTGCCATCGAGGATGTTGTCGTCCGTGCGCGGACGGCTGCCGCTAATCCGTACGTTGCCGTCGTTCCCGCAGGAGCCCAATCCACCCCCGCCAGTTCCATTACCAGTGCAGCCTGTTTGTTGCGCTACGCCTGCCGCGAGCGGGAGGAAATTGTATGGCCGCCTGCCTGCGCTGCCGAAAGTGGGCAGCTGTTGCAAGCGGTTTGTATCCATGGTTTGTCCCAGGTCGGTTTGCTCGGTTTGCAACATCGAGGAATTTGCAGCCGTGACATCAACGACTTCACTGGTCTGTCCCACAGCTAATAGCAAATCCACTCTTGGGCTGGCGCCAACTTCCACCCTGATGTGATCAGCGACAGCTCTTTTGAAGCCTGCGGCTTCGGCCTCCACCCGGTAGGTGCCAACAATCAGGTTATTCGCGACGTAGACCCCGGCGCTATTCGTCTTGGAAACGATGGTGACGTTTGTGTCAATGTTTGTCACTCTAACGCTGGCTTTCGGAACCACTGCGCCGGTGGCGTCTGTTACGGTTCCGGTGAGGCTTCCATAGAACTGTTGCGCAGGCACTGGAATTGAAGAGAGCGCAAGCAGAAAAGCCAACAGCACGATGGCTGGAATCACATGGCTGCGTTTCACAATTTCCTCCAGGAAGGGCGAATGGAACATGGCCGACTCGAGCCGACGAACCTGAACTGCGCCTGTAATACTTCCGCTGAATGATCGGTTTCAAGGCAGTAACGGTTAGGCGACCTGTTATGGAGCCTGAAAACCCTTGGCATCGTTCCTGTTGTGTGCAACCCGGCCGCTTCCGCGCAGGCTCAGAGGTCAGACGATAGTTCGCGCATGCCCCTTGCAAGCGGTGAGACGAGACAAATTTCGCCGCTATACAGTTTCTGAGAGAACGATTACCGACGAAATGGCCTGAAGAAATAACGTCCGTTAGCGGTTCAGATAACGGTTAATTGCCGAGCTGAGCGTTTGCCGATTAACTCGTTGACTCCCAAGTGCCAGGGTGCTATCGTGCGGGCAGTTAAGCGTGGGCTCGGGTAAGTTACACAGGAAGCGCTTTTTCGGGTCGGGTAGCCGCCGTGACCGCCTCGCATAGCCCGGTCGCCCTTCCGATCTCTCTCTTCGAGAAGCGGGACGAACTTCGTCGAATCTTGCGCAGCAAATATTTTGCCAGCTCTCCTAAGAAGAGCCGTTTCCTCGAGTTTGTCTCCGAGCAGACATTCATCGGCAACGGCGACAAGTTGAACGAATACTTGATCGGCGTCGAAGTTTACGACCGCGGTCCAGAATTTGACTCCCAGAAGGATCCCATCGTCCGCGTGCAGGCGCACGAGATTCGTCGGCTGCTCAAGAAGTACTACGAGGAGGATGGTAAAGACAGTCTGGTGCGGCTCGAGTTGCCTTCCGGCGCCTACGTGCCAGTCTTTGCCAGGACGAGCGCCGAGCGTGCCGATATTAGGGACTTATTGACGGGGTCTGCCGTTCCTCGATCCCGGCGAGGAACCCGGTCGCATTTGGCAGTGACTCTGACCTTGGCCGCTCTTTGCATGGTTCTCAGTGCGATCCTGATTGCGAAGTGGCGGGCTAGCAAGACCCATCCTGCTCAGGTCGCAAAATTGCCCGAAGAGCTGGAGTGGTTCTGGCATCCGTTCCTGCCCCCGGCCGATGGCCCGCTGATTGTTATTCCAAACCACCCTTTATTGCGTGCAGCCCATGAGGGGGACAGTGCCCAAACCCTGGCCACTGGCCACGAAATTCGCAAGTCACAGATCCCTGAGTTCCGCGACACGATACACTTTCGTGAGCTCAAGCGATTTTTGTTTGTGCCGTCGCTCACCGACTTCACCTCTGTTGGAGAAACTGTCGGCGTCGTGAGCCTGTGCCACATGTTCTTCCAAGTGGGCCAGACGTGCCGGCTTCAGCAGTCGCGGCTTGTCAATCTGGAAGAAATCAAGGCCAATAACGCTATTCTGCTGGGAGGCAACCAGTCCTGGAGTGGACGGGTTTTTCTCAACATCGAGGGATTTCATTTTCAGGGTGGCGTGATTCTGAACCGCAATCCCTTGCCCGGCGAGCAAGCCGTGTACAAGCCTGAGTTTGACCCAATCACCAATCAACTCAGGCGGGATTATGCGCTGGTTTTAATGCTTCCCAATGAGCGCAGCGATAATCGCGTTCTGCTGATCTACGGCGTTTACACTCAGGGATCGCAGGCGGCAATCGAGTACCTCACCAATCCAGGGCGGATGTCAGACTTACGCAAGGCGCTGATGAATCTTTCACCTGACCACAATAGTATTCCCGCTTACTTTCAGGCACTGCTCACCACGAGTGTCGAAAATGCCGTCCCAGGCAACACCACACTGGTGGCGGTGCGCACAGTCTCGAATTGAGGTGCGTCCGAGGCTGTTTGGCCTGTGCAGAAAGCTGACAGAGGCCGGGATGACTCCCCATAAGCTGTCGCCCGTGCTGCCGAGACCGAAGCAAAGGGAACCGAAACGCTGGCTGGTGACCACAGCTATCGTGATCATCATCGCGACCGCGGGACTGGGAATCTACCGCTGGCGCTACCGTCCGCCGATCCTAGCCGCGCGAGGCTGGGTACTTATCTCAGATTTCGACACCGCAGGTAACCAGGTAATTCCGAACGCAGGCCTGCGTGAAGGATTGACCATCGTGTTGCAGCAGTCGGGATATGTCAACGTCTATCCGCGATCGCGGGTTTACGAGGTGCTGCAACGCATGAAAAAGGAGGACGTCGGCCGAATTGATGAGGTCCTAGGCCAGGAAATCTGTCGGCGGGAGAACGTGCAGGTCTTGCTGGCCGGCACCATTTCCCAGATCGGCCAGTCATACCAGATCACCGTGAGGGCCCTGGATTCGGCGCGAGACAAGCCGTTGTTTGCGGAAAAAGCGCAGGTTGATCGAAAAGAAGAGTTTTTCGACAAGGTTGATTGGCGGGCACGACGCGTCCGTACAGACCTGGGTGAATCATTGCCGGCGATTGAAAAAACCAGCCGCCCTCTGGCCAAAGTGACGACGCGCTCCCTGGAGGCTCTGCAACTCTATTCCCAGGCAACCGATGCTCACGGCCAGGGCAGGATGGAGCAGGTGCCGAGGCTACTGCAGAGCGCTCTCACGCTGGACCCGGAATTCGCTATGGCCCACAAGCTTATTGCCGAGGTCTACGAAATCATGGGGAACCGCGCCGAGGAGTTGGAACACCTCAAGCACGCATACGACCTGCGCGACGGCTTGACCGAGCGAGAGCGCCGTTTCATCGAGGCCAGCTGGTCGGTGATGCTAAGGGAAAAGGTACAAGTGGAAGACCCATGAGGCCGAAAGTACCGAAGCACCGCCAGGGGCGCA
>UEXW01000057.1_pt1 | contig 22966 bp, 17 predicted proteins | sample 4301151 | NCBI WGS metagenome assembly UEXW01 (sample SAMEA4773176, study PRJEB27434) | metagenome | biome: 2259; feature: agricultural soil; material: soil | place: USA | collected 2014-09 | depth 0.25 m | reverse complement strand
GTGCATGTCGAAAGTTCAGATCGAACTGAGGACTAAGGGCCGAGAGTCCCGACGATTGCTTCCCATCGCCCAGAGCCCAGAGCCTGTTATCCCCACTCCCCGCCGCACCACCGGCTCACAATGAAAGCGAGCACCTTGGTGGCCGCGACCACCTCCTCCAAATCGACAAATTCATCAACCGTGTGCGCGTTAAGAACATTGCCCGGACCATACAGCACCGCAGGAATGCCTCCATGGTTCGTAAACAGGCGCAGATCGGATCCATAAGTCACTCCCTGCACGACTGGAGCGCGGCCAAACATCTGCGCATGGCAGTCCGCGATCGATTGCACAATCGGCGAGTCCGCGGGCGTCTGTCCCGATTCAAACTGTCCCTCGAACCATTCCAGTTTCGGCGGATGCTCGCTGAGCCACACGTCCGCGCTCGATGCTTTGCGCAACGCCGCATCCATGGCCGTACGCGCAGAGTCCGTTGATTCTCCCGGCATTACGCCGAAGCGGCCTTCGACCACCAGTTCATCCGGCACCGTGGAGGGCCAGTCGCCCGCGCGCAGAGTTCCGAAATTGACCGGGGCGATGTTGTTGGGATCTTCATAGAGCGGGTTGCGGTACTCGACATGACGCCAGCGCTCCAGTTCCTGGACCGCTTCCAGCACGACGTAAAACTTCTCAATCGCGCTTACCCCGTAAGGCTTCATGCAAGCATGGATGGCTCGTCCGGAGACTTTGATACGGAAGGTGAGCGCCCCCGACTGCACCGGGCACAGATGCAGGCGCGTCGGCTCCGTGATAATCGCCGCGTCGGCTTTGAATCCTTTCACGATGGTCGTGAGCGTGCCCACTCCTCCGCTTTCTTCTCCGATAACGCTTTCCACCAGAACATCCGCGGCGGGGTGGAACCCGACGTTCTGCAGGGTCTGGACGGCGAAGATGTTGGCGGTGACGCCCGCTTTCATATCGCAGGAGCCGCGCCCGTGCAGCTTGCCGCCACGAATGGCGCCGCTCCAGGGTGAATCCGACCAAAGCGTCTCGCTGCCGGTGGGAACCACGTCCATGTGCCCATTCAGGATCAGCGATCGCGCCGTGGATGGCGTCGTCCGCACCGCAGTTCCGGCCCAGTGTCCAACCACATTGAGGCGCTCGCGAAACGGAACGCCGTCGTCGCAGAAGGCAGGATGATCCTTCAAATCGTCCCACGTGGATGCGACCACAGAGACGGAGAGCCCCAGAGAACGCAATTTGTCAGCGACCAGATGCTGCGCCCGCTGCTCCTCACCGGGAAGGCTTGGGATTTGGACCAACTTCTGGAGGAAAGAGATTAGATCGTCGCGTCGCGAGTCGACTTGTGCCGCGATTTTCTGAACCAGGTCCGGCATAACCAACAGTGCTGCTTCTTAACTGCCATTTCGGAGGCGGTGCCTCAGTTCGCGTTGTTTCGCTCCGACCCAGGAGAACGCTTGGTCCAGCACGCTCCTTACTTATTGTCATTCCGACGCCGAGCGCAGCCGGGGCGGAGGAACCTGCTGTTCCCCGTGTCCGTCTATGCTCTCTTTCTCGTATACCCGCGCGCGTACCCCGGCACGGGAATCTCCGGCACGCAGCGATCATCGGGAATTGGAGCCCGCGCCACCGTCTCCAGCGGAATCACCCCCGCCCATGTCCGAAACGCGTAGTCTTCTTCGTCGTCGATCGGCGGCCCCTGCCGCACTTTCGCCGAGAACTCGGTAATCGGCACCCGCAACGCCGAAGTCGCTTTCAGCTCGCGTTCGTTGGGATAGCGCGACTCGGCCCACCTTCCCGGCAGAATATGCTCTGCGAGCGATCGCAGTGCTTCCAACTTTTCCGCCGGATCCTGTACCGCCGTGGCGGTCCCCAAAATTACGACCGAGCGGTAATTCATCGAGTGATTGAAAATCGAGCGCGCCAGCACGAGTCCGTCGAGCAACGTGACCGTAACGCAAACCGGAATGCCCCCATCGAGATTGCGCAGCATGCGACTGGCAGCCGACCCATGAATGTATAGATTGTTGCCTGAACGGCCGTAGGAAGTGGGAATCACGAACGGCTGGCCATCGACGTTGAAGCCCACATGACAGATGAATCCCTCATCGAGAATCTGGTAAATGGCTGCGCGATCATAGACGGCGCGATCCGGTTCGCGGACCAAGCGAGTCCGCGCCGTCGGGGTATGAGTTTCAGACATGGGGAGAGCGGCTCCGGTGTATCGTGAAGAGTGAAGTAGATGGTACCAGACTAGGGCTCTAGGCTCTCGGCCTTGGGCTCTGGGGTTTCGGGCAGAACTTGGTGAGATTCTTTTCTGGTGGCGAAAAGGTCGACGTTCAAGTTGGCAATCTCGCAGTGACGGCTTTCATGGGAAAGTTTGCGATTGGGCGATTAGGATCACGCCGGGACTTGCCGATGAGTGAAACCTACGGGGATCTGCAGGTATGGCGCCTCGCGATGGACCTTGTCGAGGCCGTCTATCGACACACACACCAGAATTCCCGAGGCAGGAACAGTACGGTCTCACCAGCCAGTTGAGACGCGCGGCGGTTTCAGTCCCGAGCAACATCGCGGAGGGAAAGGGACGGTCGTCGGATCGCGAGTTGATTCAGTTCCTGAATCATGCGCGAGGCTCTCTCTACGAATTGCAGACCCAGGCAAAAATTGCTCATCGACTTCGCTACCTGAATGTTGACGCCGTGTGTGCTTTGAATACCCAGGCCACACGAGTAGGCCGGCTGTTGAACGGCTTGATCCGCAAATTCCGAACGATTCCAGCCACCACCGAGCCTAGAGTGTAACCTGCCGAGCCGAGACCCAGAGCCGAGAGCCTAGAGCCCGTTTTCCTACCCCAGCCACTGCGGATTATGGACCGTGCCGTCGAAATCATTCGAGATCTTGTAGCGCTCGAACTCTCCTTTGCCCGCCGCCGGCGCAGTCTTCGCCAGGAGCCGTGCGACATCGTCCATGCTCAGGGGCTGGAAACTGCGCGCTGCCTCGATGGCCTGCTGCAGAATCTGCATCGAATCGCATCCCGTGATCACGACGCTCGTCGGCAAACTCATCGCATAGTGCAGGCATTCGACCGCGGTGGCCGTTTTACTGTTGAGAATCAGCTTGTCCCCCATTGGTTTCATGCCCAGTACCCCGATGTTGTGCTTCACTAGCACCGGAAGTACCTTCTGTTCAAAGCTGTTGTAGTGCGCGTCCATCACGTTAAGCGGCATCTGCACCGCGTCAAACGTGAAGCCATGGGCGAAAGCCGTCTCCAGCATCTTCAGGTGAATGTCGGGACTCTTGTGGCCGGTGAATCCAATATAGCGGACGTTGCCCTGCTTCTTGGCTTCCAGCACGGCTTCCATGCCGCCACCTTCGGCGAAGATGCGCCCCGGATCGGTGTCGCGAATCACTTCGTGGAATTGCAACAGATCGATGTGATCGGTTTGCAGCCGGCGCAGCGACTCCTCCGTTTGCTGAGCGGCGGCTTTCTTCGTTTGCCCGTCAATCTTGGTCATGAGAAAAGCTTTACTCCGGTAGCCGTCGCGTAATGCCTTCCCCATGCGGACTTCGCTTGCCCCATTGTTGTAATCCCAGCAGTTGTCCAGGAAGTTGATTCCCGCATCCAGCCCGGTGCGAATGATGCGAATGCTTTCCTGTTCGTCGGATTGCATTCCGACGTGATACCCGCCTAATCCGACGATGGAAACTTTCTCGCCGGTTCGTCCCAGCACGCGCGTGGGAATCGACTGGTCTGAGCCATGGGCGATTCTTTGTTGCAGAGAAGTCGTGACAGCGGTTACGGCAGCAGCCTGAATAAAACGTCTGCGATCCATGGGGGATACCTCGTCAATATTCAGAGTTGAATGCCCGAAGGATGGTTGCAAACGTTATGCCTAAGTCACGTTCAAAACGCAAGTTCAGAAACAAACAGCGCCTGAAATCCGTGTGGGGCTGGACTCCGGGCGCTGATCTTCAAAGCTGTGCGACTACCAGTTCAGCTTCAGCGCGAACTGGAACTGCCTGGGGTCGTAAGCCGCGGTAGGTGTACCCGCATTGGAGAACAATGGGCTGACCGCCGAGACATTGAACCGGTTCGCGATATTGAACATGTCGGCAATCAAGTCCATGTTGAAACGCTCCCCGAAGTGAATCCGCTTGGCCACCCGCAGATCATCAAAGACGGTCCAGGGCGCGACGCCGGCGTTGCGGCCCAGGTTGCCGTCGAGTTGGATCAAAGTCGGCGTAGTCAGCGTGGCCACGAACCCGTTGATGCAAGGCTCCTGAAACACGCCGGTCGGCGAGTACTTGGACTGGAAAACTGCGCCACACGCCGGATCAACGGTTGTGTTGGGGCGTCCGGTAAGCGACGAGAGCTGCAGGTTATCGCCGTTGCCCGTGATGATGTTGAACGGCCGCCCGGAAGCCACTTCGATGACTGGAGCAAAGGTCCATTCGCTTAGGAATTTGCTGCCGAACCCGTTCCCGCTCAGCCGCCCGGTCTGGTAAACGCCGCTGAACACAAAGCGATGACGCTGGTCGAACAGTGAGTTGGAGCGATCGAATCCCGGGAAGTAGCTGTCCTGCGGGGTCAACGTGGACTGCAAGTCAGTCGAGTCGTCGATAGCATGCGACCAGGTGTACGACGCGAGGAATTCATAGTGCCGGCTGAATCGCTTTCGCAGGTTGGCGCTGAACCCGTGATAGATCGAGCTCCCGTTCGAAAAGTTGGCGTCCATGTCGCCGAATGGCACGCAGTTCGCGAACGTCGTGGGATCACAGTTCGCGTTAAAACCCTGGCTGGCGAGGCTGCTCTCGATGGATTGCCCCAGAGTCACACACGCGCTTCCCCCGGCAAGCGCCAGGGCAGCTGCGATCGAGGGGTTCAATCCCCCCGGACGGAAGAAGTTCATCAGCGCGGCGCTCACCCACGGACCCAGCGGACCCGATCCGCAAGGTACTCCTCCTCCACCCACGGTGAAAGGACTGGCGGCCGTCTGTCCGGCGGCGAGTGCCGCATTGAAATTGGCCACCATCAGATCGCCGCGGATCGTGTTCGCGTTGATGGGACGATTCAGATGGCGCCCACCGTTGTAGTTGTACGCCAGGGTCAGGGAAAAGTTGCCCCCCAGATCGCGCTCGATGCTGAAGTTGGCTTGCTGTGCGTAGGCGTAAACGAAGTTCTTGCCTTGCGGATACCCGAACGGCTGGAAGCCCAGCGGCAGAAAAGTTGACTGCGCCGGGTTCGCCAGATCCAGATTCAGATAATTTTGATTCAGGAACACCGACTGCGGAAAATTCAGCGCCTCGAACTGCTGTTGGTCCGAAAGATAGCCGAGGTTGGCGTTGGCCAGCGGAAACGCCGAGGGTGTACACCCCGCCGAGTTCAATGTTCCCTGGAAGATCGGAATCGCGTTCAGATTGGCTGGATTCGCGCTCCCGCCGCAGGTCGCCGTGCCGGCAAATGCCAACTGGCCGCTGGACGATCCGTCTGACGCATCGCCCAGGAAATACAGGCCGAGCAATGGGTGATCGTAGAACAATCCATAGGAAGCACGCATCACGGTCTTCCCATCGCCCTTCGGATCGAAGGCAAGTCCCAGCCGCGGCTGAATATTGTTCTTGTCCGTCTGGATGCCTTTTTGCAATCCCAGCAGGTTGTAGGCGGGAAGTGCGAGTCCTTGTGGCGGTTTGAACTTGGGAGGAAATTCCACGTCGTAACGCACACCCAGGTTCAACGTGACATTGGAACGCACCCGCCACGAATCCTGCCAAAAGACCCCGAGCGGCTTATTGGAAAACGAATCGCTCGGACTGCCGAGTCCTTGCACGAAACTTCCCGGAAGGCCTGCGCCATAGGCTTGTACCGGCGACAGGTCTGGGAACGGCGTACCCGCGACCGGCGAGACAAATCCCAGGTTCCCGGAACTGAATGATCCGAAGTCGTACACTCCTCCGTAGTTGACGGTAAAGATCGCATCCAGAGGCAGGTAGTTGAAGTCCACGCCAAACTTCGTGTCGTGACGCCCCAGCGTCCAGGAGAAGTTGTCGGTGAACTGGTAGCGATGTTCGGTGCGTTGAATGTAGGAATAGGGCTCGCGTCCGAAGTAAGCGAAGCCCGGAATGTTTACTGCAGGGTCGGATCCTCCAGGGATTTCCGTGTTGTAGAAATACGACAAGCCACGGCGGGCATACTGAAAGCGGAACTCGTTCACTTTGTTGTTGCCGATGGTCCAGGTGTCTTGCACGGTCCCGGCGACATCTCGGAATGTCTGTTGTGATGTGCGGGAATAGGCGTTCTGTCCGAAAGGCTGCGCTTGGCCGCCGACTTCGATTCCCGTAACGGTGCTCGGGCTCACGTTCGCGCGCAGCATGATGCGGTTGCTGCTGCTCAGATTATGGTCGAGCCGCAACGAGTAGAGACTGGTGCCTTCGAAGACGGGAAAATTGCCGCGCTGCGACTCCAGGGTCTGATAGGTTCGCGGAACCGGCACGCAAGGTCCCGGAGGTGCGCACGAAGTCGGAAAGCCCGCCCATGCCGGCAGCAGACCTCCTGTCAAAGCCAAAACCATACTGCTCGGCCAAGCCCCGTTCAGGGCTTGACCGGAAGAAGCTCCGGCAAGCACGGCGTACTTTCCCACTTTGACGCCAAAGCCGCCCGGATCCGCCTGCTCCGCCCCCAGCACGCTGGGATTGGTAAGGAATCCAACCTGTTCCGGGGTCAGCTGCAGGGTCCCAAACGGCAGGCCTACCAGGGTCGTATCGAACGGCGTGAGTCCAAAATTGTTTTCGCCGATGCTCGAGAAGCCAGTCTCATGGCGACGCGTAATTTCGTAACTGAAGTAATAATACGTCTTATCCTTCCTGATCGGTCCGCCGAAAGCCGCGCCCGCCTGTACCCGCGTATACGCCGGATTGGAAACCGTGCTGAACGGGTTCACTTCCTGAAAATTGCGATTGCGCAGGTAGCCGAAGACGTCGCCGTGAAATGCGTTCGATCCCGAGCGCGTGATGATGTTGACCACGCCTCCTGAAGCACGCCCATATTCTGCCGCGTAACTGTTCGAGATGATTTGAAATTCCTGTACCGCTTCTTGCGAAACCGTGGAGCGCACGCCGTTGACGGAATTGTCGGTCGCATCGGCGCCGTCCACATTCACCAGGTTCGACCGTGCCCGCTGCCCGCTCATGTTCAATCCCGAAGTCGGGGCCGCGCCGGTATTGGGCGCATTGTCGCGCACCACCTGCGAATCCGTCAGCGTGAAATTGATGTAGTTGCGCCCATTGATAGGCAGATTGTCGATGCGCCGCTGATCGATGGTGTCGGTGGTCGAGCTGCGCGAAGTTTCCACCAACGCGGCCTCGGACGTCACGTTCACGACCGTCTCCACGCTACCCACCGCCAAAGTGACCGCAAGATCTTTCATCTGGCCAACCGTCACCGCCTGGTTATTCGCCAAATACCGGGCGAACCCCGCGGCTTCGACCGTCACGGTGTACATCCCGGGCGACAGCGATAGCAGGCGGTACTCGCCATCGTTGTTGAGTTTGGTGGTGCGCACAAACCCTTTCGCCTGTTCCTGTGCGGTAACGCTTGCGTTGGTGATCAGGTTGCCTCGTTCGTCCTTCACGGTCACATGCAGATCGCCGGTGGCGGCGCCTTGTCCGAACGCTAGGCTGCTCCACAGCACGGCGAACAGCGAGGCAATTAGAATCTTGGCAGTGCATTTCATAAACTCTCCCTGGGGAATCGCGGCGCGCAGCTTTTCACGCTCGCGAGAAAAAATTTCTCTCCGATGGCAGGATGGGCAATACACCGTGTGTAGGCGGTCAGTTCCCGCTAGCTTGTACATCAGGACGTCGAACGAAAGCAAGATAAATTCCTGACGAGAATAGGGTTAGTAAGCGAAGCAGAAGTTGGAGTGATGCGTTTTTCCACGCTCCTGCGAATGCCTGTGATCAACGGCGAGGGAGTGCGCAAAACTTCTTCGATCGAAGTGGTTCTAGCAGTCGAGTCCAGACGCCATAGTCTTCGCATCAGCCGCCGAGCGGCGTAAGAATGAAGCCCGTGGCGTAAGCCACGGGTGCACAGCGAAGAAGCGAGAGCCGCGTAGCGGCGAAAGAGCACTCACGACGTCCTAGCGCGTGATCCCCGCTTCTTCCCGCTTGGTCGACTTCAGCGCCCAGGCCATGCGGGGCGTGTTGTGCGCGATGCCGATATGGCCCTGGGCATCGAGCAAAATGATTCCCCCGTGGCCGTTGACGCGCGCTTTGAGATAGTTCATCGCTTCCTGCGAAATCCACTCCGGCAGATTGCCTGCTAACACGCGATCCGTAGCCCACTTGGCTAGAACCAGTTTCATGATCGGTTCGCCCCATCCGGTAAGGGAAGCGGCCGCGCTCTCGTTGTCGGCGTAGCAGCCGCAACCAATCAGCGAAGAATCACCCAGGCGCCCGGGCGCCTTGTTCAACGTGCCGCCGGTTGAAGTGGCGGCCGCCAGATTGCCTTCACGATCCAGCGCCACTGCTCCCACCGTGTCGTGCGAGATGGCGGGAGCAAATAAATCGGGGGCCAGCTCACCCGCGTGTGCCTGGAAGGCGCGCAAGCGCTCCACTTCGCGCGGGATGATCAGATCCTGGTTGTCGCACAAGGCAATCCCATGCTCGGCAGCGAAGCGCTCCGCGCCCTCCGCCACGAAATACACGTGCGGGCTCTCGCTTAAGATTTTGCGTGACGCGCGAATGGGATTGCGCAGTCGCTCCACGCAACCCACTCCGCCTCCCCTCAGCGTGGCGCCTTCCATGATGAAGGCGTCCAACTGGACCTTGCCATCGCGATTGAGGAAGCTGCCCCGGCCCGCGTCAAAGGTCTCATCATCCTCGAGGACGACCACCGCCTCCTCGACCGCATCGAGCGCAGAACCACCTCGGCTCAGAGCACGCCAGCCTGCGGCGATCGCATTGCCCACGCCATTCAGGTGGCCCTCAGCCATCTCCTCAGGAATTGCCCAGGCGCCACCGTGTACGACCAGAACCGGATCTGTTGCCAAGTCGACCTCGTTGAGTGAACGAAGGCGTTAGTCTAGCATCGCGTCACTCATCAGTCGCAAGTCGTGAGTCGTACGTCGTCAGTCGTCAGTCAACGGTGGGCGAAATTTGCGGCGTTTGGTTGTGCGGCGTTTGGTTGTCCGGCATTTTGTTTGCGACGTTTTGAAAGGGCGCGTCTTCAGGCGCGCCGCGAGGCTGCTCCGAAGCATGAGGGCTTTAGCCCCTGAGGTCCACCGGTTCCATACACTCGAAGGCTCGCATTCAAACAGTCTTTGGCTTACGAAAGAGCCTTTGCCATCAGCCACCAGCTGTCAGCCATCAGCTAACCAGTTGACACACCTTTCGGGGACGGCAACAATTCCAAGCCATGCGCAGTCTTTGTTGTGTCTTCCTTCTGTTGTTCTCGACCGCGAGCGGATTCGGCCAGGGCCATTCCTATCTCTTCGTCTGGGCGGGTGACGATGCCAAGACAAGCAGTGACTTTCTCGCGGTCATCGATGCCGACGCCGCATCTCCGCACTACGGCCAAGCCGTCGCCTCGGTCCCTGTCCCAGGTTCCAGCGGCACGCCCCATCACACCGAACTGGAGATGCCGCAAGGTGGATTCCTGCTCGCCAATGCCTTTGAGAGCGGACGCTCCATGCTCTTCGACTTGCGCGAGCCGCTTCATCCGTCGCTGGTAACGTCCTTCGGCGATCTCGACGGCTACATGCATCCGCACACCTACGTGCGTCTTGCCAACGGCGATGTGCTGGCCACGTTCCAGTACCACGGCGGGCACGACCCCAAGTCCGACGGCGGAGGGCTGGTGCAATTCAACGAGAGAGGCCGTCTCATCCGTGGCAGCAGTGCGATGGATCCCGCCGCAAAGGGTGAATTGATCCGCCCGTACAGCCTAGTGGTGGTTCCGGCACTCGATCGTGTGGTCAGCACCAACGCCTCGATGCATTTCAAGAGCGACGGCCAGACCCGCACCGTGCAAATCTGGCGGCTTTCCGATTTGAAGTTATTGCGGACGCTGGTGCTTCCCGCGGGTCCGAAGGGTACGGAGCAGGAACTTCCGGGGGAACCGCACTTGCTCGCCGACGGAAAAACTGTGCTGGTGCATACGTTCTCGTGCGGGTTGTATCAGTTGGGCGGGATTGAGAGCGATCATCCGTCTGTGCGCCACGTCAAAACGTTCGAAGGGGAACGCTGCGCGGTTCCGCTGCGCATCGGTCACTATTGGGTGCAAACGTTGTTTACGACCCATGCGGTTGCAGTCTATGACGTCTCGGATCTGAGCCACATTCGCGAAGTGTCCCGCATTACTCTCGACGACAAACAGAAGCCACACTGGCTTGCTGCCGATGAAGACGGCCACCGAATCATCCTGAACTCGGGAGAATACGGAGAGCATCGGATGTTCATGCTGAACTTCAATCCGCAAACCGGCAGGCTGACACTCGACGAACATTTCCGCGATGCGGGTAGCGACCGGCCCGGCGTGAGCATGGACGGCAAGTCCTGGCCCCACGGCTTTCACGGCGACGCCTATCCGCACGGCACCGTGTTTTCCCGACAGGCCAGCCTCGCGATGAACGCTCCTGCCAATCAGGATATTCCCAAATTGGAATAGCCCAAAGATAACGTTCGGCGTCAGGAAGCCCTGAGGCGAGCTGAGGGCAGCCGGACGACCCAAACCATTGCCGACCTGTCAAACATCCGCCAAGGGCCTTCTAAACGCGGCATTCCAGGAGACATTGCCGCGACTGTTTCCGGCCCTGAGTCCACCCGAACGAACTTTCAACAACTTAGCTCGAAGCGAACCATCTGCACCCCCAAAGAACTGTCATCCTGAGCGAAGAGAGGCGAAGCCGAAGGCAGTCGAAGGACCTTGTGTTCCCTTCGAGGCACACCGCACGGTAGCAAATTCACCCGCCGGCTCGCTTTGTACTGACAGTTCTTGAGGAGGCGAAGATAGCTAGTGCGCCTGACCCGCCCCGGCTGCTGCCTTCACCGGATTTCCATCGGCGTCGCGCAACTCCACCGGACCGATCGCCAGCTTCTTCAACGAATCTTCGATCTTGCCGCGATCGCCTGCTCCAATCACAACTGATGTTTCCGGATGCAGATACCTGTTGGCCATCCGTTCTACGTCTTGCGCGGTGACCGCCTCGATCTTCGCGGGAAGCTGCTCGTAGTAGTCGAGCGGAAGATCATAGGTAAACAAGTCGCCCACCGTATTGGCGGTCTGCTCGGAAGACTCGAATAGTCCGGCGAGCGAGAGCGAGAATGCGCCTTTCGACAATTTCAGCTCCTCGGCGGTGGGCGGTGCTGAGCGAATTCGCTCGATCTCCTTGAACATCTCTTCGACCGCAGGAGCAGTGGCGTCGCTGCGCATCCCGCCACCTGCAGCGAACAGCCCCTGCCCGCGCCGATAAAGGAAGAACGAGAACCCGCCATAAGTGTAGCCGTGTTCTTCGCGAAGGTTGTTGTTGAGGCGGCTGGAGTAGAGTCCACCCAGAATGTTGTTCATCACTTCGAGTGGGACGTAGTCAGGTGTGGAGCGCGGCACACCTAAGTTGGCCACCAGCAGGAATGTTTGCGCCGCGCCGGGCTTGTCGACCAAGTAAATCGCGCGCGCGGTCTTTGCCGTGACGGGAGGCGGCTCGTGACGGCGGCCTGCGCCCTTCCATGCGCCAAAATATTTCTCCGCCAGTGCGCGTGCTTCCGCCGGCCTTAGATCGCCCGTCAAGACCAGCGCTGCATTCGCAGGCGAAAAGCCGCTCTGCCACATCTTTACCAGGTCGTCGCGATTGACGGCTCGAGTGGCTTCGGTGGTTCCCTCGTCACGATAGCCGTAGGGATGATCGGAACCATAAACCGACCTCAGCAGCACGCCGAGGGCGAGCTGCATGGGATCGTCCTGAATTTGCAGGATGTCGGTCTCGCGCTGCTTGCGAATGCGCTCCAGTTCGGCCGGATCAAACTTGGGGTGCAGGACCACGTCGGACAGCAAATCGAGGGCAGTATCCACGTTGGGCTTCAGTGTACGAATCGCCACGATGGAGTCGTCGCTGATGGTGAAGGTGCGCACCGAAGCGCCAATCTGGGCGGCATCATCGGCGAGTTGGAGCGAACTGCGTCGCTCTGTGCCTTCGGGCAGCATCTGCGTAGTGAACGACGACAGGCCTGGTTTATCCACGGGATTGGCATCACTGCCATTAAGCACGACCAGGCGCGAGGCCACGAGAGGCAACTGGTGTTGTTCCACCAACAGAACCGTCAGACCATTCGCGAGCTTGAAGCTGGTGGCCACAGGCAGCGTGAGCTTGGAAGCCGCTGCCGCCGGAGGAGGATTCGCACGCCAGGGTTCATCCGGCATGGTGCCGGCGAGGGCTTTTCCCTTTTCGTCTTTCGCCGCAGCTTCCTTGCTGGCGGGAGGATCGTCGACCACGCGCTCGCCGGGCAATCCGTAAACCACCGCCCGAGCGGAAGTTTTCAGCTTTTCTTGCGCTACCCGCTTCAGATCGGCCGTGGTTGCCCGGTTGTAGCGCTCGAGATCCTTTGGAAGATATCCGGGATCGTGCAGGAACTGGTTGTATTGATTGAGCCGGTCGGCCAGACCTCCAAAGCCTCCCAGCCTCTCCAAACCAGTAATCGTCCGCGTTTCACTCAGGTTGCGGGCACGATCGAGTTCTGCCTGAGTGGGCCCTTCGCTGCGCAATTTGTCCAACTCCGCATTGATGGCCGCTTCCAAATCCTCCGGTTTCACGCCGGGCTTGGCCGTGGCCTGCAACTCAAAAACGGAGCCCAGTCGATAGTTTGAGTTCTGGACCTGGACGTCCTGTGCGATCTGCTTTTCGTAGACCAGCTTCTTGTACAGGCGGCTGGACTTTCCACCCCCGAGAATCTGGGCCAGCAGATCGCTCTCTGCGTCACCCGGCTGAAAGATCGATGGTGTGATCCAGCCCATGTAAATCTTCGGCAACTCCACCTGGTCGGTCACTTTCGTACGCTTCTCCGACGTGATGCTCGGTGCTGTGGCGGTAATTTTTGGTACCGGAGGACCGGAAGGAATCGAGCCGAAGTACTTTTCCACCCAGGCTTTGGCTTGCGCCGGATCGATGTCGCCGGTAATGGTCAAGCTGGCGTTGTTGGGTGTGTAGTACTGGCGGAAGAAATCGCGCACGTCATCGATGCGCGCAGCGTCGATGTCACGATGCGAGCCGATCACGTCGGCGTAGTAGGGATGGTCTTTGGGAAAAAGTTGGTGATACAGCGCTTCTTCGACCAGTCCGTAGGGTGTGTTCTCGGTCGATTGCCTGCGCTCGTTTCGAACAACATCGCGCTGATTCGTCAGTCTTTCGCTGTCGAGTTTTCCTAGCAAGTAGCCCATGCGGTCGCTTTCCAGCCAGAGCGCGAGTTCGAGCTGGTTGGAGGGCAGGGTCTCGAAGTAATTGGTGCGGTCAAAATCCGTCGTGCCGTTGATGTCGCTGGCTCCAGCAGCTTCGAGGTAGCGATCGTGCGCTTTCGGTCCCACGTGCTGCGAGCCTTCAAACATCATGTGCTCGAACAGATGGGCGAATCCGGTGCGTCCGGCGCGCTCATTCGCGGGGCCGACGTGGTACCACAGGTCGACCGCTACCAAGGGCAGGCGGTGATTTTCCGAGAGGATTACCTCAAGTCCGTTCTTGAGCGTGAATTTCTCATACTTGATTTGAGGTGCGGCGACTGATGCCGTCGGCGCTGCCGAAGTCCGAAGCGCAAGAAAGGTCAAGCACAGCAGGACGGCAGCAAAGATTCGAACAGACCAGGCGGACTTCTTCATACAGACCTCTCCTACAGAAATCATGAATTCTTAGACTGAGTAGCTGGGCCGAAGAAAGCGTCACGGTAGCGCCGGCGTTCCGCCGGCATCCTGCCCTCGGAGGTGAGCGAGACGCCCACCTGACAGCCGCGGAGACGGCGGCGCTACGAAAACCCCGGCAGAGGCTTGCTATTTCGTGGCTAGGCAGCCGAACGCCCGGCCTCGACCGGAGTCGCTTTGACGCGTTCGGTCCGTAACCAGGTGTAGTAAATGCGGTGCGCGACCGTGATGGTGGAAAGCACGGCGATGACCCACAGCACCGGCGCCATGCGGTTGAAAACGGCTCCGATAATCAGAAGCACGAGGCGCTCCGGCCGCTCCATGAATCCGACTTTGCAGGTGTCGATCAAGGATTCGGCGCGCGCCCGCGTGTAGCTGACCATCACTGAGCTGATCATGGCCAAGGCCGCCAGCACCACGTAGAAGAAACGTCCCCCGCGCGAGTAGTAAACCAGAAGACCGAAGAACAGGGCCGCGTCACTATAGCGATCCACCACCGAATCGAAAAATGCGCCGAAGCGCGTCACCTGGTTGCTGGCGCGCGCCACGCGGCCATCGACCAGGTCGAAGAAGCCTGCGCCGAAAATGACCAATCCTGCATAGAAAAACATGCGGGCCTGATTGTCCGCGTTGGCGTAGCCGAAGAGAAACGCAGCGACTGTATCAATTACCAGGCCGAGGAATGTCAGGAAGTTGGGGCTGATGCGCGCCAGGGCCATCCGGTTCACGATCGCGCGCAGCAATTTGCCGCTTGCGTTGCCGAAGGCGCTGGTCCAAGTCATCCTGCTTGCGCCTCGTCGTGGATTGTGGTCAGGCTGAGAATATCCATCTCGCGCTTGCCGTTGGGAGTAACCACCGTGGCTGAGTCGCCGACCTTCTTGTTCAGAAGCGCCCGGCCAATCGGAGAAGTGGTCGAGATCTTTCCGGCCGCGACATCGGACTCTTCGCTGGTCACGAGCTTGTACTCGATCTCCTCGCCCTTGTCGTTGTCGTAGACCTTCACCGTCGAGCCCAGTCCGACTTTGTCCTTGGGAATGTTGCTCATGTTGATCAGTGACAAGTCAGCCAGACGCCGGCCCAACTGGCGGAGTCGCGCCTTCACGAATTCCTGGCGCTGCTTGGCCATGTGATACTCGGCGTTCTCGCTCAGATCGCCCAGTGCCACCGCCTTCTTGAGTTCTTTGGGGAGTTCGTGACTTAATTCGTGCTCCAGCGCGGTAATCTCCTCCTGGAGCTTTTTCTTGATCTGCTCAGTCATGCTCTGCGGATTATAAACCTCGGTGGTTGTTTGCAGTACGTGTCTGCGGAACGCGGGTCTATTCCTTCGGCGAGCTGGGAAACGCTAGCCGAGGAACATTCTCGGAGTGCTGGTTTGGACACGTAAGTGATTGGAAAGGCGAGCGAGACCATCGATTCCGGTGCGTGCCACTTAGCGGAACCCGCGTCCTGATTGCCTTTTCGAGCCTCTTAGGCTACACTGTTTATGGTAGTTCCTTCATAGGTCTTCCCGGCGCTCATAGGTGTTTCCTCATGATTAGCAGCGACGGTTTCCACATCGGCGATAAGGTCGTTTACCCAAACCATGGCGTAGGAGTAATTGAACAGATCAGCAGCCGTACCATTGGTGCGTCTGTGGAGCAGTTCTATCTCCTGAAAATCAAGGCCAGCAGTCTCAAGGTCATGGTTCCCTTCCACAATGTAAACAGCGTCGGCCTGAGACGGGTAGTCCGGAACGGCGAAATCCAGAAAATCCTTGATTTTCTTACAGATGGCGAGTGTCTCAACAACGCCGACTGGAAGTACCGCTTCAAGGAGAACTCCGAGCGCATGCGCACTGGTTCTCTCCTGGAAGTGGCTGGAGTTCTCAAAGGCCTTCTGATGCTGAACCAGTCCAAGCCACTGTCGTTCCGAGAGAAGAAGATGCTGGAACGGGCGCGCTACCTGCTGGTCAGCGAACTGGCGATGGCCAAGAACTGCGAAGAGCGCCAGATCGAGGATCTGCTAAGCAAAGCCTTGTCCAAGCATAAGTTACGGTTCCCGGAAGCTTCGGAATTTGAGGCGTAGTCGCCAGTCCCCAGTCTTCAGTCGCAAGTCGTCAGCTACTAGCTGGCGGCTTTGCTTCGAATGGGCACCTCCTGGTGTTCTGTTCGAAGCGAGTTAATGAGACCATTCAGGATTTTTCCCGTCTCCGCAGGCAATTCCTCTATCCGCTCTGCATTCTCAGCCAGCAGATAACCAAGGTTTCTTGCAAAGCGCTTGAGTTTCCAGTTCGAGCAGCGATCCACGCGCATGACACAGGAGCACCACGAAGAGACGGCCGAGGTCCGTCGCCCTACGCATCTGGCTGGTTAGGCCGTAAAGCTCGCATTTTGGGAATTGCTGGTCGCCCGATAGACTTCGAGGGCTAATTCAAGAGACTTGCGCCACGCCTTAAGGTCTTTGTGGCAGCCGCTCATAGTTCGTCCATCTCTCGCACTGCAGCAGTTGTACGGCGACCGGATCTACTGGTCCGTGACGAATGAACGAACTCGACGGTCTCCACAGAGTCTGAGGGTCGGCTGAAGACTGACGACTAGCGACCGACGACAGGCCTACTCTCCCATCCAATCTCCCCAAGGCTTGAACGCTTCCACGTGGTCGAAGATGATTTTCATGGCGGCGGTGATGGGGATGGCCAGGATCAGGCCCATGCCTCCCCAGAGCCATCCCCAGAACAGCAGGGCGATGGTCACGGCCAGCGGATTGAGTTGCATGCGGTTTCCCAGAACCTTTGGATAGAGCACGTTCAGCGCGATGAAGTGCAGAGCCACTACGACCAATGAAACGACTGCCAGGTCGCCGGAATCGAGCTGGCCAAGCCCCACGACCAACGGGGGCGCCAGAGCCAGGATCAGGCCGAGGTACGGAACGAGGCTCAAGAAGCCGCTCATGATGCCAATCACCAGGAAGAAGGGCAAGCCCATGGCGCCAAACACGGCAACACTCACGACCGCCATAAATGATCCGATGAGAAGGTTTCCCACCATGAAGCTGCGGATCATCTTCGAGATCAGGCCCAGCGTGATGTAAGCCGTGTGCCGGTGTTCCATGCGGAACAGCATCACTGTGGCCGACCGAGCGTGTTGCTGCCAGCTGAGCATGAAATAAACCAGGAACGGGATGAACGTCAGTGCGAACAATCCCTGCGATACTGAGCCGAAGCCGCGTGTGACCGCATCCGTGAGCGGGCTACTGGGCAGCACTTTGACAACGTTCTTGTCCTCGACGACGGGGCGAAGCGGGTTCAGCGATTCCGCGCGCTCGCGGAAGCTCATGACCGTTGCCCGGATCCGATCGGAATACTTCGGGAGCACCTGCAGAAAACTGGCGGCCTGGTTGTAGGAGACATACCCCATGCCATAGAGCAACGCCAAGAGCAGCAGTACGGCGAGCAGCGACGACAAGCTGCGCGGCAAGCTCAATTGCCCAAAAAAATCGACCACGGGCGCCAGAATGAAAGCGATGAGGGTCGAAACCAGGACCACCACCAGTACAAGTTCGGCGACGTAGCACAGGGTCAGCACCACGCCCACCGCGATGATGATCTGCGCCCAATTGCGGCTCGGGGGCCGGGTGGTAGGAAGCGGGGCCGGAGTATGAACTTCGACCAGTTCGGACATAGCCAGCTATCCTAGTCGAAATTTTCGAATATGGTTCCGACATATAATCGCGGCGTGTCGGAGCCATCACTGGATCTGTCGAGTGAAAAGCCTGCGGGTCGGGTCTTAGGGCTGGACGTAGGTTCGAAACGGATCGGAATGGCGGTTTCTGATCCCCTGGGGATTACCGCCCAGGGAATCGATACCCTGCAACGGCAGAACAAGCGGCTGGATTTCGAGAAGCTGGCGAAAGTGATCGCTGAATTCGCAATCACCAAGATTGTTGTTGGTTACCCACTGCGCATGAGCGGCGCGGAAGGCGTGCAGGCGGAGAAGATGCAGCGCTTTGCCGAGGAGTTGCGGGAGCGGTTTCGGCTCCCCGTCCATCTGTGGGATGAACGGCTGACTTCGGCGGAGGCCAACCGGCTGTTGCGCGAGACGGACATGTCGATTCGTCGACGGGGGCAGGTCGTCGATCAGATGGCGGCGGTGTTGATTCTTCAGTCGTGGATGGAGAGTAGTCGTCAGCCGTAGGGCCAGTCTTCAGTTTAGTCGTCAGTCTTCAGTCGCAAGTCGTCAGGTTTCAACCTGAGGCAGCAGCGGATCAGACACCCTCATAAGAAGAGCTTCGCTCGGCTGCCAGACGGGCCCCCGGGCCTACGTGAGGGTCCGCGTCTACGGGAATCTCCTGACGGCTGACGACTTGCGACTGAAGACTGGATGCTTACCAGGGGACATCGACCATCGGTTAACTGACTTCCGCGAAAGTTCATCTAAACTACTGGCACTTGCGGAAAGTCCTGCTATTCACGCTGCTCGTCCTGCTGGCGGTGGCCGGTTGGTTCGCCTGGGCGACGTTGTCTCCCGTCACTCCGGCGGAGGAGAAGTTCGTCCTGTTGCGGCCCGGTTACTCGACGCGCAAAATCGCTGCCGAACTGAAAGCCGCGGGCGTCATTCGGAGCGAAAAGGCGTTTCTGCTATGGCATTCCTTTCACCGGGGACGCTCGATGAAGGCCGGCGAGTACCTGTTCGAGAAGACAGCTACGCTGCACGAGGTTCACGACCGCCTGGCGAGGGGCGACATTTTTGTGCACATGGTTGTGATCCCGGAGGGATACACCATGTTCGACATCGCCCAGGCGATCGAGCAGGTGGGGCTGGGGACGCAAGAAGAATTCTTGAAGGTGGTGCGGAGCGACACGGAACTAATCCAGGATCTGGCGCCGGAAGCGAAGACGCTCGAGGGCTATCTGTTCCCCGACACGTATGAGTTCACGCGCACCCAGAACATGCGCGAGATCGTTGGCGCCATGGTCCACCATTTCCGGCAAGTGGCGGCCACCGTTGGGTTGAACACGGATGTGGCGCAGACCGTGATCATGGCTTCGATCGTAGAGAAAGAAACGGCGGTGCCGGAAGAACGACCCATGGTGGCCAGCGTCTACTACAACCGGCTGACGAAACGCATGGCGCTGGATGCCGATCCGAGCGTGATCTACGCGAAGCTGCTGGAGGGAACGTACCAAGGGGCTCTGCATCACGCCGATACGCAGATCAATTCGCCTTACAATACCTATCGTTTTCCGGGCCTGCCGCCGGGTCCCATCGGGAATCCGGGGCGGAGTGCGCTGGAGGCAGCCATGCATCCGGCACGCAGCGAGAATTTGTATTTCGTGAGCGACGGCAGCAGCGGGCATCATCGTTTCGCGCGCAGCCTCGCGGAACACAACCGCAATGTGAGCGCCTTTCGGCGCGCCATCCATCTGCAGTAGTGCCCGTCTACAGTAGTCGCCCTACCTTGCCCACAACTTCGGCACGATATACTCAAATTCAAGCAACATGGTTCGTCTTTGCCGAGTTCGCGCCCTGGTCCTGTTGCTGGCTGTCGTGCCTTTAACGGGCTGCCTGTTTCGATCCCGCAAAGTGGAGCGGAAGTTCAGCAACGCTCCGTTGCAGACGGCCACCCAACAGCAATTGATAGACGCGATCAATAACCAGGCAGCCAAGATCCAGAGCCTGCAGGCGACGGTCGACATCGATACCTCAGTTGGGGGCGTGAACAAAGGCAAAGTCACGGACTATAAGGAGATCCGCGGCTACGTTCTGGCGCGCAAGCCGTCCATGCTGCGCATGATCGGACTCATGCCGATTGTCCGCAACCGCGCCTTCGATATGGTCAGTGATGGTAAGGAATTCAAATTGTGGATTCCGTCCAAGAACCGGTTCGTGATCGGCCGCAACGACGCGGCGACGGTCAATCCTAAGCAGCCGCTAGAGAGCATTCGGCCGCAAGATTTGTACGAAGCGATCCTGATCCGCGAAATCGATCCAGAGAACGAAATCGCCGTGCTGGAGAACGGTTACGAGACTGTGCTGGACTCCAGACGGCATCGGGTGGAACAACCGGATTACGAGATCCTGGTCGTGAGGAAAGGCAAGCAGGGCTGGTACCTTTCCCGAAAAATCATCTTCAGCCGGACGGATCTTCAACCGCACCGGCAGTTCATCTACGACGAGAATGGGCAGATCGTCACCGATGTTCGCTACGGCGAATACAAAGACTACGATGGCATCAAATTCCCCACGCAGATCGAGATTGAGCGGCCGCTGGAAGAATACGACATCACGCTGAACATCATAAAACTGGAATTGAACAAGCCGATTACGGATGATCAGTTCGCTTTGCAGCAGCCCGCGGGCGCAGAAGTGGTTCGATTAGGTGAACGGGACAACCCTCAGCCACAGAGTTCGAATGGCGGGGATCCGAAGTGACCCGCGCTTAAGCCTTTAGCATTTAGCCCCGACGCGGTTAGATTCGAATGAAGGTGTGTCGCTTTTGAATTTGCTAACGACTAACGACTGATTGCTAACGACTAAAACCATGATGAACAAAATGATCGTCGGGAACCTCGTGCACCGGCCAGTCCGGTCGCTGATCAGCATTGTTGCGATTGCGCTGGAAGTGACGTTGATTTTGTTAATCGTCGGCTTATCGCTTGGCATTGTCAGCGATTCCCGGCAGCGGCAGGCGGGAATCGGCGCGGACGTGGTCGTCATGCCGCCGGGTTCGTCGTTTATTGTCGGTCTGACGGGGGCGCCGATGCCCATCAAAATCGGGAATGTGCTGGCCAAACTCCCGCACGTGACAGTGGTGGCGCCGGTCATCACTCAAGTTGCCACCAATGGAACGTTAGAGGTGATCGCAGGAATTGATTTGCCAAGCTATGAGGCGCTGGGCCCATTTCATTTCTTGCAGGGAGGGCCGTTCCAGGGGGCGGATGACGTTCTGATCGACGACATCCTGGCCAAGGCAAAACATATCAAGGTCGGGGACCGGATGGAGATCCTGGGTCACCAGTTCCGGGTGGCGGGAGTTGTCGCCCCCGGAAAAGGCGCTCGAAAGTTTTTGCAGATCGGCGTTCTGCAGGACTTGAATGGATCCAAGGACAAGGCTTCCGTCTTCTATCTAAAGCTGGATAATCCAGCCAACGCGGATGCGGTCGTCAATGAGATCAAGAACGTGCCTGGCATGGAACGGTACACCGTCAGTTCCATGGCTTATTACCTTTCCATGCTGACGCCGAACAACTATCCCATGCTGCCCACCTTTATCAACGTAGTGATCGTGATCTCGATGACCATCGGATTTATCGTGATCTTCCAGGCCATGTACACGGCGGTGATGGAGCGCACCCGGGAGATCGGCATTTTGAAATCGATTGGCGCGTCCAAGGTTTATGTTGTGAATGTGATCCTGCGAGAGACGGCGATGCTGGCGTTGGCCGGCATTGTGCTGGGCATCCTGGTCAGCCTCGCAGCTCGCACCGGGATCGGTTACAGGCTCCCTACGCTCCGGGTCATCGTCACCGGTGGTTGGATTCTGAAGACCACCATTCTCGCGATTATTGGAGCCATCTTGGGGGCGTTGTATCCGGCGTATCGAGCGGCGCAGAAGGATCCGATTGAGGCGCTCGCGTACGAATAGAATGGCCTTCGGGAGCTAAGAAAATGGCCTTCGGGAGTTAAGAATACGAGGACCGGTGACTGAGAACGATTCATCCAAGAAAATCGTCTGTCCTCTTTGGGGACCACCGGCTTGAGGCACGGCATTACAAGACGTGGACTCGCATGTGCAGTCGCTGCGGGCGAGAGGTGGCCGTTTCGGATGCCTTAAAGCAACGGGCGGATGCTGGACAACGGACGTTTTTGTGCGAGCGATGTGACTTGGTGGAAAACCCCAACGTTCCGTAAGTAACGCAATTCGTTGACAATTTCTCGGATATTACGCTATCTTTAAAGCTTCGGAAGTCCTGCGGTTGCCCGCCTGATACCTCTGCGCGTTCGGCGCCTAGTGGCACTCAGCGGTCTTCATAGCTGTTTTCATTCTGGGAGAGTTCAGATGTCAACCTATTTCCCCAAAGAGGGGGAAATTGCGCGCAAGTGGTATGTCGTGGATGCAGCAGGGCAGACCCTCGGCCGGCTGGCCTCGCAGGTGGCCCGCATCCTGATGGGCAAAGAGAACCCCAACTACACGACATTCCTCGATACCGGCGATCATGTGGTCGTCATTAACGCCGAAAAGGTGAAGGTGACGGGCATGAAGTCGGAACAAAAGAAATATCAACACTACACCGGTTATCCGGGCGGCCTGCGGTCGGAAGAATTCCGCAAGCGCTTTGACCGCAAGCCGGAGCTGATCATCGAAGACGCTGTTTCGCGCATGCTTCCCAAAACGAAATTGGGCAAGCAGATGTTTACGAAATTGAAGGTCTATCGCGGCGAGAAGCATCCCCATGAGGCGCAGAAGCCGGAAGCACGGGTGCTGGCTTAGCTGTTAGCCAGTGGCTAATGGCGGGTAGCCGAACAGCGTTCGCACGACGAAAAAGAGTTCCGATTCTTTGAAAGGTGAAACTCCAGGCTCGGCTTCACTCTGTGCAAGATGGGGTGGTAAAAGCCAAGAGCTATGAGCGAAGAGCGTAAGTAATGGCTGAACTGGTTCAATATTACGGTACGGGACGTCGGAAGTCGGCAGTGGCGCGGGTTTACCTGCGCCCGGGCAGCGGGGATTACAAAGTCAACGGACGCCCCTTCGATCAATATTTTGTGACGGAGGCCCAGCGCACCAGTGCGCGGCAGCCGTTGGTGTCGACTGAGACTGCGGCGTCGTTCAACGTGGTCGCCAACGTTTCGGGCGGCGGCGTGAATGGCCAGGCTGATGCGATGAAGCTGGGCCTTGCCCGTGCTCTCATGCAGTTCAATGCGGAACTGCGCAAGAAGCTGAAGGCCGAAGGTATGGTCACGCGCGACTCGCGCGGCAAGGAACGCAAGAAGTACGGGCAGAAGGGCGCTCGCAAGCGCTTCCAGTTCTCGAAGCGGTAACTTCGAGTACCGAGTTGCGAGTACCGAGTTGCGAGTACCGAGTACCGAG
>UEXW01000018.1_pt1 | contig 23027 bp, 12 predicted proteins | sample 4301151 | NCBI WGS metagenome assembly UEXW01 (sample SAMEA4773176, study PRJEB27434) | metagenome | biome: 2259; feature: agricultural soil; material: soil | place: USA | collected 2014-09 | depth 0.25 m | reverse complement strand
ACAACCGGATCGACGCTCGATGCACCAGGACTTGTGACGTACCACGCCACCGCAATGCTCACATGCGGCTTGCGCGCAATATCGGTTGCTGTGGTACCAGGTGGTGGGGCCACCGTTGGATGACATGGACCAGACCTCGGGACCTTGGTGCCAGAGAGCCTGCCTGCCAGGAGACTCCCGGAATCACCGTCAGGTTTCATGTTCCTACAGGCGTCCAGGGAGGGCTGTGGGTGCAGTCACTTGCTAATGTGATTTAGGTAACAGAGCACCGTTATGTGACCGGATCTGTGCCGAAAGAGGCCCAATACCCCTCCTTCTTATTGTCTTCGTTCGGAATCGATCCCTCAACCACCAGGATGAACGGTCTCTCTGATTTGCCGTCAGCCGCCTCGCGGAAGGGGTGCACGAAGTCATCCCCGTTTTCGTAGGCCAGGAAAGGATTTTAGAACTTCACCTTCGGGGTCCAGGGCAGGGCCCCCGTCACAATGTCTTCGATACTGGCTGGGTCGCGCCCGTGATTGCGATGGTGTCTCCATCGCAGCCCAAGCCCCGCAGTCATCCACAGGATGTCGATCTCTTCAATCTTGCTGGGACGGGACTCTTTGGCGCGATCGATCGGAAGGTCTCCCCATAGGTCCCTCGCTCGAACGTGCATCGGGCTTAGCCTGCGTATTCTACCGAATGCGGACGGCGCCGGCGTGCGCATGATACACCGGCCTTGTCAGACGGATAGGCATGATTTCCATTGAAGTTGACAGCCATGAAAATCCGATGGCTCCTGGTTGCCTTGGTGCAGAGAAGGACTCGGGATCTGCCCTCGCTTCCGGAAAATACTCATCGGTGCCTAGACGATCCTCTGGATCGCCATTAGCGCTCGGGCGACTGTCGCCCATCCCGCTGGTTGGCTCGATCTGAGTTGCCGGAAGACAGCAGCAGGCCCAGGATTTTCGTGACAATTCCCGATCGAGTGGTGACCCCCATCTTGATCGTGGCCATGCGCAGGAAAGCCTTGACCGTATTCGCGCTGATCCCCATGCTCCCTGCCATTTCTTTATTGCTGAGTCCCTGCAAGAGGAGCGCCACGGCCTGCTGCTCTCGATGGGTGAGGTGAAATTGCTGTGCGACTTGCGACAAAGCAAGCGGTCCCGACATCCCGCGCTCCAGCACAATCAAGGTCGCCGTGTTTCCTGGGCCTTGTCCATTGCTGTCCAGGAGAAACGCCCGGCAGAAATATGTCCGGCGTCCCGACTTGAATTTCATGATCGGCTGGGTACGGTTGCGGTTTGCAGACGACGCTTGGGCGCTCACTAGACCGGGGCGGAGCTTCTTTTGGTACACGTCGGCAAAGTTCTGTGCCGATGGGTCCGGATAGGTCAGGATCGCAATCGCCTCATGGTTCGCAAAAAGAGGCTTCAGCGAACCGTCAGCAACTAGAAACCCCACCGCTGGTGGCCAGGTTGTCAGTATGCCGTTGTCGCCGACTGACCGAGACTTCTGCGAACTCGTTTCCGACCTTTGCATGATGTTCCCGTTTCGCGACCGCGATATTCGCGCCCGCGCGCCCACTGGACTTGCAATTTATCGATAGCCAACGCGGCGGCACTTACCTCAGGGCCTCGAGGCTCCGGAGCTGACTGCGCCAGTCTACTCGAACTCGATGCTGCCCGAAGACGCGAGCAACATCGAGTTCTAAACTCCCATCGACATGGATAGGTACTACTGTGCCGTACCTGCCAATGGGGCCGACGTCTGCGTACCGGCTGCATCGGTGACACTGAGCGTCGCTGGGCCCTTCGCGCCAGCGGTATCAGACGTGGGTGGCCGGAATTGAACGGTAACCGCGCAGGAGATGCCCGGCGCCAGAGTGGTCTGGCCGGCTAACTGACCGCCGCCAGCTGGTCCGCAGGTCGATGCCACTCGCACCACCGGGAAATCAGCCGCGTCGGTGCCCGAGATCGTCGCCTGCGTGATTCCCGTGAGGTTCACATTCCCCGTATTGGTGAGCGTGAAGACCTGCGTTGGGGCAGCCAGCGCGCCTACACCCCTGGTGGCAATTCCGAAATTGCGCGAGGCTGGCGCCAGAACAGCACTAACCACCGGTGCCACCCCCGTGCCACTCAGACTGACAGGCGATCCAGTGACAGAGGCGTTCGCTGTGATGGTAAGCGTCCCCGAGAACGGACCGATGGCGTTCGGCGAGAACACAACGTTGATCGTACAGGTCCCGGCGGCCGGTGTCAGAGTGGCGCCGCAGGTGCCGGCGGCGAAACCGGTTGCCCGTGAGAAGCCCGGAGAGAATGTGAGTGTAATTCCCGTCAGGTTGGCGTTGCCGGTGTTGTGCAGCGTGAGAGTTCGCGGTGCACTGGAAGTGGCCGGCGTGCTCACCCCAACGTTCCCGAAGCTCAATGGACCGCCCGTAACGCTCGCGATCGGGGCGGCTGGTGTTCCGACGAATTCCACCGCGCCGATATCGAATCCGGTTCCTTGCGGCCGAGCCGTACCGAAAAAGTCATGATTCGGTGCCCCGGAAGCAGAACCGGTATTAATGGCAGGCGAACTCGCTCCAATCGAGTAGTTCCCGAGCGGAGTTGTGCTCGGAGTGGTGCTCGAAAGGTTGAACAGCGACAACGGACCATACACCATGTTGACCCAGTTGTTGCCCTCATCCACCGTGGCCGCCGCCGTCAGGTTAAAGATCGGGTTCGGCATGGTCGCGTCGGCGATCCCCGGAGGAACCGAATAGCCCAGCCCACCATTTTCCGGCGGGACTCGGGAACCGTTGCAGTATTGGGCAATCACCGGACTGGCGCCCGGTGCCAGGTTCCCACTGCCGGTGTAGCCTCCACTTAGACTGGTCAGGATCGAATTCACCGGGCCCAGCGTGAATCCTGAGCCATGGTTGGTCGCTCCCGTGTCGCCACGAACACCGATATCCCAATAGCTCGCTCCGTTGACGCATTGCCCGGTTGCGGTTTGGCTCAACGCCGGCACCAGTGTGACCAGATTCTGCTGGCTCAAGAACCCGCTGCCGAGGCCGCCGACGGTGATGTTGAAAGCACGGTTTTGCCAGAACAGATCATTCTCCAGAACCGGATACGAGATCGTCGCGCAATTGGGATGGTCCGCCGGACACGTGATCCCCGCTGCAGGGAACGACCCAGTCAGGTTGGCGGTGTGTCCCGACGTGGCCAGCCCCGCGGGTTGGGGACTGGTGCACACCGCGTTGCCCGCGCTTGGAGTGCAGTTCGGTGCGCCCGCACTGGTGATGGGAGCACCGATTGCGTTGAACAGCACACCGGCCGAAGCGGTAGTATCGTTGGAGACCACAGTGTTGTTGATGAAGTTCACCTTCAAAGCATCTTGAAGCGCGACTCCGCCTCCATCCCAGCCGGCTACATTGTTCGCGATGATGTTGTTGGTGACCGTCACTCCATACCATTGGTCTGGAGTGCTGGGGAAGCGTGAAATCTCGGTGCCGTTGACGATTTGCAACCGAATGCCGCCACCGCTGCCACTTTCGGCCGTGTTCCCCAAAATCAAGTTGCCGTCGAGCACGAGCCCAGGACCGGTGCCATCACTGAGCCCTGGTGCGCAATCCACGTCGGTCACGGAGCCGCATTCCGCAATGCCGGATCCCTGAGGACCCGGGCCGTCGGGGGCCGCGCCCAGCACCGCGACGCCACCGCCGTGAGTCGGAATCGTCGGATTCGTACTTTGGTTAAACAGGATCCAGTTATGGGATATGTCACCGTTATAGCTGAAACCCAGGTGAACCAGGCCACCGCCGTCCCCGGAGCTCAGATTGCCGCACACCCAGTTGTAGTTAAAGTGGTAGAAGTCGGCGCCGGTGCTGAAAGTGACTCCGCCTGCGCCCGCCGGCGTGCTCGAAAACAATTCGTCGCCGTACGATGCGTTGCTCGCGATCGAATTGTGGTGCACGCGCACGTTCAAGTTATAGCAGTACGGCAACTGCTGGCCGGGAACTGTTCCCGGTGGCGAGGCCACCTCATCGTAGCCGTAAGGAGAGGTGTTGGTGGCGACCACTGCCCCAGGCAAGCAAGTCCAGGGCTGCTGGTCGAACCCTGCCAGGACCCCACCGTTGTAACCAAGCGGACCGCCACCGTTACCGGAGAGAAGCGCGTCAGGAGATTCACCCTGGCCGATGTTGATGCCGCCCGACAACGTTCCAGCATTGCTGTAGATTCGGTTGTTAGCGATCTCCAGGTTATGTCCCCAAGCGTGCACGAAGATGCCACCGCCGCCCTGGGAACTGTTGGTGATAGCCAAGCCGTCAATGCGCGAAGGATTGCATTGGAAGTTGCTGGGGTAGTCGTTGCAATCCGCGGCGCTGTTGGTGAGCTCAATGGTCGGCACGGGCATCTGGCTTTCGTGCGCAATAAATGATCCAGCGGCGTTGTCTTGCCCGGTTCCGAAAACGTCAACTCCGGGGGGGAATCTGACTCCTTTCGCCAGCACGGTGATTCCAGCACCTTCATACGCGCCCATGAGCGATGGCTCCTGCAACTGCTCGGCGAGGTTGCCATTGACTGTGGTGTCCCAGCCGACGATGCCCTCGAGAGGCAAGCGATCCACTTGTGGATTGTTGGGAGTGGCGGCGAAGCCCGGCCAACCTCCGCATGGAGTCTGCCCGCTCGGATCGTAAGGATTGAGAGGTTCAAAACCTCCGCCACCAGGGAGCGGAACGCCCCCGTTGGCGTTGGTGCTGGTGTTATAGGGCTGACCATTGAGCGCCAATCCAAACAGACAATTCACGCGCTTGCGCCAGCCATCCATCTTGCCCGAGGGATGCGTGTTCGCGTTGATGATCACCGAGCCCGCTCCCACTCCTTGCAAACGAACCGGTTTCCACATGAGCAGCATTTCGTAATAGGTGCCTGGGCCGACGATGATCAGGTCACCCGGGGTGGCATTGTCGATCGCGGTCTGAATGGCGTTGTTGGAGGGATTCTCGCCATTCACGTAGCTCGGGGCTTTGCCGCCGACCGTGACGGTGACAGTGTCAATCGACCGTTTGCCGTTGCCGGAGGTAATGACCAGTTGGCCGCACTCGGTCGGGGCTGACACGCCCATTTGCTGGATCGTGCAGGTCGATGCCGCTCCCAATTCAGGCACGGTGATTTGAATTTGCGTGTCGCTCCATGAGGTCACGGGTGCATTGACGCCGGCAATCGTTACGGAGCCGGTGCCCTGCGTCGCACCGAAGCCGTAGTGACGTGTAAGGAATTTCTGGTTGAACGGCGCACTCGTGGCGGATGGGCCGGAGTACGCATAGTTCGGCACTTGTACGCCGGAGTTTGCCAGTGTGCCTGCGGTTGTTTGTGTAGCGCCCAAGGCCGTGATGGTCAAGGTGTGTCCCACGGCGCTCACCCAGGGTCCTGCACCACCGCCACTCGAATCGCCCGTGACGGTTGCGACCCCCGGGGTTGCATCCGGATAGGCACAATCCGGCGGGTTGTAGCCCTCCGCGAAGGCCGCAGTCGGAACCACCGGCGTATCCATATATTGTGTCTGTCCAGGCATGAACGGGATCTCGTAGCAGAACTGGCTGTAGCTCGGGTTGTACAGCGGGTCGGTAACGAGCGGGCTTGTCTGATCGAGCGGATTCGAATGAATGGGTCCCGGATCGTTCATGCAAGTCACCATCATTGTCGGTGCATAGCCGGTCGGATTGGGCGGGTTGACTTCCCAGGTCGAGTAATTCAGGCCGTTGAAGAATCCCCACTGGTCGCTATAGGTGCGGGAAATTTCAATTCCAGTGAAATCCTTGATAGAGATCGGGAGGTTCGGCACGGCAAACTTCTCGCCGAATTGAGGCGAGAACGGATCAAATTCCGACGCGAAGTCGTCCGTGATGATACCGGTGTAATGGGCGGCGACGTGGGCCGATGTGAAAACCCAGAACTTGGCCAGCGCGGAACTCTGGTCCTCTAGCGTTACCTCCTTGCGGTCGCAAAGGTGACGAGACGCACCCGCGAACGGGGACACTTCCCCGGATTGCGGGAACAAGCTGATGTAGTCGGGGACAACGCGCAGCGCCCCCACGCACGGCCAGAAGGTCTCGACACTCCCCGTGTCTCCCTCATGCCTCGGAACAGCCCCGAGGTCCTGAGTTGGATTTTGCGGGCTGTTCGGATTGTAGGTGCTTCCTATTGCCGCCTGGTCCGGCAGAATGAAGATGGAGCCGAGACCGGCAAACTGCTGCGTCACCGGGGCAATGTAGTTGTCGCCGATCAGAATGTTCTTGTCTTCCTCCTTCACCAGTTCATATCCGGGAGGCACGATCATCTCGACCACGTACTTTCCGGCGGGGAGCATGGGGGTACCGTCGGTGGGATTCGCAACGCAGACCGTGCAATTCGTTCCTGGCCGCGATCCCTGCGTGCCGGCGGTTGACCCGGTTCCAGTCGGTGCTCCGGTGGTCGGATTCCTGCCAATGATGCTCGGGAACTGATACATGCCGTCGTAGGGTGCCGGTTGCACCTGGTTGAACATGAGCATGCCGTCATAACATTTGAACTGGCTATTGTTGGGCAGAGGAGTGTTCGGGCTCAAAAACTGCCGGCTGTTCCGCAAGGTGTAATAGAACAGACTACCGTTGCCAGCGGTCTCCTGGCCGGGGCAGTTCATGTTCGGAATTCCGTTCGAGCGGAAGCCCTGCGCCCAACTGTCCCAGCTGCTGGTCTTTGTAGTGTCCACCATCTTCAGCGTCTGGGTTCCATCCGTGGCCGTGATCTCCTGATAGAGATTGATGGTTACGTTCGGAACATCTGGCGTCCAGCTGGTATGGATGAGCAACGCGGGATCATCAAATGGCCGCGTCGACGCGTAGATGACTTCACCGTGGATGCCCCCGGTCTCTCCGACTGCGTACGGTTTCTTGCCGAATTCGATAAACGAGTATTGCCCGAGAAAGCCCTGCCACCCTTCCGTGGTCACCCACGGCGGATCGATTCGACCCGTGGACGGAGTTGCGCTACTGCTGGCGGGCCCATTCGCGATCGAAAAGCCGGTGCAGTCTGCGTTGTCGCAATAGACCGCTCCCGGTACGCGCAGATTGGTCGGAAGATGGGCGGTCGCGGATTCCCGTGTGCCGGCGAGGTTCGCGGCAATCTTCGAACACGGGGGAGGGGGTGTCACACCAGGAGGAGTCGTGCAGTCAGCCGGGCCACCCGCGTCGTACACGACATGAACTCCCGTCTGCTTGTACCGTGTGGTATCCGCCTCGACCACGTACCAGTTGAACAGCGGAAAGATTTCGTTCCATCCCGCAAAACCGTTCAGGTCGGTATTGTTGAAGTTGGAGTAGCTGCCGTCGCGGAACCGAACGTTGGTGGGAAGCAGGGTGAGTCCGGGCTCGGTGGGATTTCCTTGCGAGTCAACGTTGGAGACACCGTCTCCGTTCAGATCGAAGAAAGTCCGCGTCGCCAGATTCGTGTGCCATTGCTGCTGGGGAATGTCTCCCATGTTGTAGCCGCTTCCCGTGAGCCTTACTGGTGTGGAGAGTCCGTCGACGATCTGATCGTTCCACTGGTCGAAGACCGTGATTCGCCAATCGCCATTGGGAATCCCTCCAATGCTGAAGGTGCCATCGGGATTGCACTTGGTGAATGCGAAGTCCTCGCCGTCGGGATCGCCGATGGTCACGTAGCACTGGGTGAAACCTAAGGCGTCGTGCGTACCACTGCTGTAGAGTCTCTGGTCGGGCGAACGGCTGATGCGCATATCCGTGATCGTGCCAGTGACTGTGTTCGTTCCTCCGGCAGGTTTACGCGCATTGATGATGGCCGGGTTCGCGAAACCGACGAGAACGTGGAATCCTGCCGGTCCGAACTCCTGGAAATAGGATGGCCCGCCTACCTTGATGAAAGCGTCATGGGCCTTCTGTCCATCGAGGGTGTTGGTCTGGAGCCATTCTTCTCCTCGCGCAATTCGGTCGGCTCCCGGAGTTGCGACCACACCGTACCGGCCGGGCATCATGTTGGCAATGATTGCCTGGCCCGCAAGCGACGACATCGTTACGCCGTCCGACTCAAATGTCGGACAGGTGACAATCATGCCCACCAGGCCATCAGTCGAGGACTTAGAGATCGGACATGCATCCATTCCGGTCGCGGGATCGATGGTTCCTGCCAGGCTGTTCGACAACGGCATGTTAAACATGTCGTACGTCATCTGTCCGGTGGCATCTCCGGTGCCGCCAGCGTCGTCGAAGAGCGTGATCTCAAACCCTCCCAAGCCGGGCTCGTTGGTTGCCAGGACATCGATTCCTCCGCCGGCATCATGTTCCCCATTGAGCGGGAAGTCATCCTGAAAGACGAAAACCGAAACCTTTGCCGTCGGGAGTGGCGTCTCCTGCAGGAGCACATTGACAGACAACTGCCCAGGCGCGATCGGCGCGCCTCCCATGCCGTGCCCGCACGTGCCGCTCCCGGGAGTCCAATTCGCCGCAGTTGAACCGCCGGTCGCATAAGTGCCGCAGTCCTGAGCAATGCTGAATTGTCTCTGCGGCCCATTCGGGTTATTCGGGTCCATGGGTTGCGGACCGCCTGCGCCCGCCGTGAACGAATTGCCGGCATCGCCCGGAAGTATCGAGATGTAGTAATGCTTAGTCGGGTCCAGATGCACCTGGCTTGGATCCACCGCGACTTGTTGCGACGAATCCGTTCGGCAAACGCCATTCCCGATATCGCACACCGCCGGCAAGTGGGACTTCGACACGGGATCAAAAACCGTTTGGCCGGACTCGCACGCAACGGCACCCGTTGGCCCGGCGCAGCCCGCAGCCACCACCGGCATATAGCTGGTGTGGAAATTGGTGCCGAGGCTCGGCACATTATTCGTTGCCGTCTGTACCTGGGTTGCCGGATTGATCTGGAAGGTGCGGTCTTCCTCGATAATCCAGCGGTAGTCGGGAATCGCCGCACCCGTGGGCGCATCCTTGACTGCGACGACGAGCCCACTGCCGCCACTGAACGTTACGGTGACCAGTGCACCGCCGGTAGGATTGCTAAGAGTGTTCTGTGAGTTTCGCGCGCGATAGAAGAAGGTAACAGTTGCAGTTCCACTGCCCGTGGGCGCTGTCGTGGGAGCTGCCGTAAAGGAACCGTCCGCGTTGAGCGTGACTGTGCCACCGGAAGGCGCGCCGAGGATTTGTGCCGTTAAGGCGTGGCCTTGAGGATCCGAGTCGTTGGCCAGCACTCCCGGTGGCCCAACCTGCAGCCGAGAAGAAATGTTGCTGGTGTAGACGTCCGGACGCGCCGTGGGTGCGCCGCCCGTACATCCCGCTGTAGTGGCGCAATTCGCCAAGGTGACGAGAGCGCACGCCACCCCCGAGACGGCGCCATTTCCACAATAGCCGAACGTGTCGGAGGTAACACCCGCGCCCGGCACATAAGTAAACGTACCGTCCGGATTCAAGGTTAGGGTGCTGGTTGCATTAGGCAAGTGCGCCGGATCACCTTTCACTCCGTAGATCCCTACGTCATTGGCGACGACACCCTTGCCCGGATCAGACACGGTTAGAGCCCCGCCCACGACCAGGAAGTAGCGGTCAGCAACGGCCCTTGCCGTTAGGCCGACGGAGGGCAACACGCCAGCGTTTACGCCGATGTAGGCCTGCATACCGCCATCGCGCTGGTTGTTGGTGGACAGGCTGAGCTGGCGGTCAAAGACGGCGAGCGCGGGAGCGCCGGTCGCGGGCGCGTTGATCAACACATCGTAGGTCTTACCGGCCGCCAGGAATACTTCACTTTGAACCCTTGCCCCTAAAGGTTTGCTGTTGGTGATCGCCAGAGCAACATCAGGAAGAACATTCCCGTCTTCCGCGATCAGAGAGAGACCCGGAACAATGCCCGCAGTGCCGCTCGCTAGTGTCCCGTTCGTCTGAGCGCCAACGATCGAGGGGATGTGCATGCGCAGGCCGGCATTCACCAAGCGCACCAGAACCGTGCCAGTTGCCGTCGCCGGATTTGTTGTGAACACGGATCTGGCCGTGTTCGTCCTGTCAAAAGCTACGCCGTTGACCAGGTAATATCGCGGATCATAATTCACAGCCGGGGGATAACAGGTTAGATAAGTCGCAGATGTCGGGTTTCCGCAGCCTCCCGGCTGACCGGACCAAACCGCTGTTTCACTGAAGTTCGTCGTTGCCACCGCTTTGGCCACGGTGGCGTTCTGTACTGGATCGATTTCGCCGAGCACTAACGGGACTTCCGAGTTGTAGCTCACCCCGGTGTAGGCTGTGCCCGCCGCAGCTGTTGTTGCAGTCGTTGTGACGACCAGCACTCCATAAAGTCCCATCGGCCCCTGAATGGACGGATGCGTTCCCGACTCGATCAGATACGTGCCCGGCTTCAGAGCCGTCCAGGTCAACGCAGTCGTCGCTCCGGCTGCGACCTCGGTTGCGAATGATTGGACGCGATCCATCTGGGACGGAGGATTCAACACCGGATCGCCCGCGGCAGGCGGCGTGCTCCCAGCGATCGGCCATGTAGCGACCTGCTGCGTATGTTTCGGACTCGACGTTCGGGTGGGCGAGTCTCCCAAGCCTCCACCCAGCTGACCTACAATCACGAGTGAAGTGGGAACGCTGTTCGTGGCACCCGAAGCGGTGGTGAAAGACAGGCTGTTAGCGAAATTGATGGTCAGGCCGCCCGGCGGGGCTGTGACAACCACCGGCGACCAGTTCGCGCCGGCATTCGGATTCGCCGTCGCGCAGGTGACTCCGCCCGTGGGAGCGGCAGCGGCCGAGCCAACCGCGGCTGTGGTGTTCGTGCCGCAAACCAACCCCCACATGGGAACGCTGTTACCGTCCGGCAAAACTACGTTTTGGGGGGTCGCGGTCAGACCGACCGACTGGGCGAAAGATACGCCCACTCCTAAAAGAATGGCTATAGCCAACTGCGCGATTTTTGTAACTGCTTTTTTATAGTTGGATCGCATCGCTCTTCCCCCAAATTAGAAGAACTCGTTGATCTGAAACTCCCTGGAATCCACCAGCATCATCATCAGCATTCCACCGGGAAAAATATTGTTAGTCGTGATCTCGCGTTCGTTATGCGAGTGCCACATGAAGGCAAAACCAGCTTCGCTCGCGGGTGGATTGGCAATCGTGCCCGAAGGTGGAGTGGTGCCCGTGGAACCCACGGCACGCACCGTGGCATCCGGCCCGAGGTACGGGCTGCCTCCATACCAGGCGCCGTTCGTCAGGATGTTGGAGTCCGGCAGGGTGGCAGGGCCACCACCTGCGACCTGGCCAAAGGGCGCCTTCTCCAAAGCGTGCCCGTGATCCTCGCACCACTCGTAGTAGTTGATTGCTGCTGGGGCACTGGTGTAATAGCCATTATTGTCCGTGATGCACGGAGTTGTGTCGCCAGAGTAGCCGTGCCCGTACACATCCCAGTTAAGTCCCTTGCCAGTCCAGTAAAAGATTCCGTCCATGGCCAGGCCCGGCGTGGTGGTAGTGGTGAAGAGCAGAGGACCAGCCAGTTTCGTCGCGTCTGTCTGGCTTAGGATCAAATTCCCGTCGCGGGCCAGGATGCGCACGTGGTTGCCATGCTCGTGGAAGGGATGTTGCCAGCGACCCTGTCCGATGATTCGTAGCAGCACCAATTCCCCCGGATGCATGTGCGGGTTGCCGTTGTAAGGTTGGTGCGGATATTCGGAGGCGTAATTCGTGTCCATGTCGTCGGGCATGGAACGCCCGTTGATCATGAAGTAAGCCGGATGGTAAGGCTCGGTTGGAACTTCCAGCCTGCAGGTAGACGCCGTGATGGGAGTACAGTTGGCTTTGGCGACCTGCTCCTCAGCCTTCCGGTGAATGCTCGGATCCATCTCCGAGAACTGGAAAAGGTATTCGCGGTCATAGCAGCTGTCCGGATGGTCGTACGCGGCTGCTGCCAGCCGGAAATCGGTTTCCCCGTGCGCGGCCTCCGCGAGCAAATTGTTCTGCGCCGGCGCGCCTGTCGTGCAGTTGCTGGGGATGGTGCTGGGAAGAACAATAATTGCGCCATACATACCCATCTCGACCTGCAGGTCGCCTTGGGTGCCGCTGTAATAAGAGCGGGTTCCTGGAGAACTCGCCGTGAACGTATAGGTCACAGTGCTGTTTGGAGCCGGGGGGGTCAGGTTGCCTCCCGGCGCAGCATCTCCGGTTGGCCCTGTCAATATGCCGGGCACTCCACCGGTAGCCGTGACTTGAAATCCGGGAAAAAGAATCGAGGTATTCCCGGCTGCAGCTGGCAGGTTATTTGTGAGGGTAACAGTGACCGTTTCCCCTTCCGTCACGATTAACGTCGGACCTGGAACCTGCATGGTCGGGCAATTCGCACCCGGCATCTTGGCCGCGGGCGGGTTGAAACCAGCGGGCGCACTATTGCAGCCATAACCCCAGGAGTAAATCATCTGACCATCCGGTTGGCTGATGAAACTCGCCCGCGCGGTCAAATTGAACGTCGGCCCGGTTATTCCCGGCGCCGCTGCTTGCGCCGTTGCCGTCAGCAGCAAGGCTAGGGCGAACGTCACGATGGGAAGTAACGGTGTCATCGAGGCCTTTCGCATCTTTTTTGCGAGCATTGCGGCTCTCCTAGTTGATATGGATCTCGGTCATCAGCCCGCCAAAGTTCTCGGCATCGTTCGACAGGTGGTCGAGATTCGGGGTGTAGAGATAGAAGGTCCGGCCAGGTTTGTACCCCGTGGCGTCCAAGATCACATCGATCGACTCACCACCGGCCAACGTGATGGAGTTGGTCGTGTAGTACAGATTGTTTCCGGACTGGTCACGCAGAAGGCGTGCATTGATGGCAATCACCTGCATTGGGATTCCGAGCGAGGCCAATGTCTGATACTCGGAAACGTCCAGGTCGGAGATTCGCAGCAGGGCGCGTCCACCCGCAGGGATATTGATTACCGTTGGAAGAGGCTGCGACGGGCGCTGCACACCATCCGCGTCCTGGGTGTAGAACGCGCTGGAGACGCGGGGCGCGCCAACCAAATCAGAGTTGCCGGGGGCCAGACTGATGTCGTGATAGCCGGAGGTGTTGATCGTGTCCGGATAACTCCGGCCATTCAGCAAGAAATATTTATCCTTCATGTCCGAAAACCCTTCCGGGTTGAAGGTCATGCCGACGAAGTGGAAGTTGGGATCGAAGCCGTGAATCTGGATGGGGTACTCGACGTCATAGTGAGTGGAACCATCCCCGTCGTTATAGGCATAAAGTCCGGTGGGCGCCCGAGGCGTCGAATTCGAGGGCGGTAACGGGCTGGAGCAGAGGATATCGTTGTTGCAATCGGAGCGAGTGCGTACCGGGGTTTGCTGCGCTTGAAGTCCCGCATAAAGGCTGTCTCCGGAAGCCAGACGGTTCTGCCTCGGACGCACATACAGTTGTCCCACCATGCCCATCTGCAGGTGTTCGGGCGGCGTGATGTGGCAATGCCAGAAGTAAGTGCCCGCGTCGGGCGCCAGGTAGTAGTACGTGAAACTGCCGCCGATATTGATCGCGACCGACGCATCCGGCACACCGTCATAGAAGGATGACGCATTGGGATACCCATGGAAGTGAACCGTGTGCTGCTCGAACAGGTCTGGCCGCATGATCATGCCGACGTTCGTGAGGGTCAGGAAGAATTCATCGTCTTCATCAATGGCCATCATGGGGGCAGGCATGTTGCCGTTCATCACGCCTACGTCCATGATCTGGCGGGGGTCGACGTGTCCAGTGAACGCGCCGCCTGCATCCGGATCGGGCACGAGCCCCACCGCTCCATTTGAAGCTGTGGAATCCGGTGCGGCGGCCGGATCGTAGGGCGTCAGAAAGACCGAGGCCGGCTGCGTTCCCGGCAGGCCCTTGGCGATATCATTCAACCCTGACAACGGGCCGAACGCGAACAAGTATGTTTGCGTCCCATCCGCCATGGTCGCGTACCCGTCGCCGCCCGAGATCTGCTGGCACTTAATACCGCCCGGGGCGCCAGAATCGGCGTTATGAAGGGGCGTGGACGTGGGGCACTGGACGCGAAATGACTGTGGGCTCGCAGGCATGGTCGCAAGAAAAACTAGGAGAACTGGCAAGTAGAGCGAGCGGGGCTTTCTCATGACGGTACGGCTCCTTCCTGGCGGCCTACCAAATGCCGGTGGTTGCAAAAAGTACTTTCCCAATGCTCAGACTGTCTGCTTTGCGTGCAATTTCGCAGGCAAGAGCCGGCCTAAGAGAAAATTGACAATTTGCGGAGAAGCGTGACCCGAGGACCCAAAAGGGGGAGGACGTGATGCGCTAGCGACTCGGCTGAACCGAACTAGCGGTTCTGCCGCACAACAAACCCAACTCCGGTTAGTTCGGCGAAAGGACGCGCTGACTGTCTGCGTGAGATGAGCACGATTTTCAACAAGAACTGCTCACCCCTAAACCTTTGGCCTAACCCCTGGAGCACGACCGGAGAGTAGGGGCACTTGTACTATTAGTCAAGACCGTCGCGCGCCAATTTACTGAGATTTTAAATTCTTAACAGTAAACATGCAGAATTCACTGTTCATTCATATACTAGTATTACGCTACTTACTAAGTTCTAAGTTTTGAACGATTATCGCCAGGCGGCTAGGTCAAGTTGTTAGAGGAAGATCTTAAACAATGGCAGTTAACGAGTGTTACGCATCTCTCAATCCCGTAAACTTGTACCCAACTCCTGCGATCGTAATGATGAGTTCCGGCCGACTGGGTTCCAACTCAAGCTTCTGGCGCAGGCTGAACACGTGAACGTCAACTGTGCGAGTAAACGCTCCCGCGTCGTAGCCCCAGACTGCGCGCAAAAGCTCTGCTCTCGAAATCGTCGTGCCCGGACGCTCCATAAAGTACCGGAGCAGTTGAAACTCTCGCCCGGAAAGATAGACCGGCTTGCCGTCGCGCGTAACCTGCTTTCGAGCAATATCAATTTGAAGGGAACCGATCTGGTGGACCCCTCGTCCAGCATGAATCGGCGCCCTGCGCAATAGAGCTTCCACCCGGACCATCAATTCGGCCGCTTCGAAGGGCTTGGTTACGTAGTCGTCGCCACCGAGTTTGAATCCGACAACCTTATCAATCGTCTCATGTCTGGCGGTAAGGAATAAAACGGGAGTCGCCAAGCCCGCTTGTCGGATTTCTCGACAAAGATCGAAGCCGCTGCGATATGGAAGCGCCACATCGAGAATGAATAGGTCGAAAGGCAACTTGGTAGCCTTTTCCAGACCCTCCTCGCCGTCCACCGCGGTATCAACCACGTATCCTTCACCGCGAAGTCGGTCGCCCAAAGAGATTCTCAGAGCCTCCTCGTCTTCGATCAGCAGGATGTTTTCCTTCATGTGGCTGCCCCTATCTTCGTTTAAGCAACCATTTCTGAATCCAACCCTGTCGCCGCCTGGAAATGCAAGCTGAAGACGCTTCCCACGTCTGGCTCACTCTTTACGGACACGGTCGCCCCCATCGCTTCGGCAAGATGCTTCGTAACGGAAAGGCCGAGCCCGGTTCCGTGGATGTGGGCCGCCAACACACTCGGGCTTCGATAAAAGGGTTCGAAAATCTGGGGCAACTCCGAGGAACAAATACCCATGCCGCGATCCGCGACGCTAATCCGTACTCCCCGATTGGGGTTGCCGGGTTCCTCTAGTTCGGCGGACACGCCTATCCACCGGCTTCGGCCACTGTACTTGGCGGCGTTTCCAATCAAGTTTTGCAGGCAGCGCAACAATAATCGTGAGTCACCAACAACTGAGGGCAAAGATGGAGCGATTTGGAAATCGACTGTAAAACCCGATTGCTCGAAGATCGTTACTGAATCCCGGCGAACCTGGTCCAATACCTCTGTCACCTCCAAAGGTTGCAATACGTAGTTTTTCGCGCCCTTCTTCGTAGAAGCGAACAGCAGGATCTGATCTACCAGATCGATCTCCTGTCGGGCCTGAGTGGTGATCAGCCACCCATACAGCTTGAGGTCGGCTACAAGTCCGTCAGTAAGATTCTGCCCTGCAGAAAGGATCGCCGCCAGGGGCGTACGCAACTCGTGCGAAACGGAAGTGACGAAATCCATTTGCAGATTCGCCAGAGCCTCCGCGCGCCGGCTCGTGACCACGACAAGAACGATGCTCCCTGCCAATAACAGCAGGACGGCTGCACTGGTGAGCAGATGGCTATGCCAGACTCTGGTCACCGCCGCATCAAGCGGACCATTCCGGCTTTGCAGAACGAGCAGCCAAGGACCTTCTTTGGAGGTGTGTTGGATGACAGGGAACCACACAGGGGCCGAAAAGCGAAGACGATCTTCCGGCTTCAGAGCTTCTCCGTCTCCGTCCTTTCTCCAGGCCTGTTCCCCTAAAGCATTCGGGAAAGAGGCAAAGATGTTCATGACTGCGTAAGAAGCGCGAATGTCGTGCGCCACGAAGTCAGAATCCGTGGAGTAGAGCAACCGTGGTGTGCTGCCTCCCGTAATCACCGCCGCTCTGTATTCCAGGTCTCGGCTACCGCTGAAGTACCGTCGTGCAAGCCTGGGGAGGATGTGCTTCTGAATCGTCTCCAGGTTGAGCACGGCCACGACCCAGTCCACGGGTGCCTCAATACTGACAACCTTCGCAGGCGAAAACTCGCCGTCCGGGTGGCGCAATATCGGATGAACGATCGCGGGGGTTCCCTCATCAAACTGCCAACCCGCTACCGCATCGCCACGCAACATGTGCGAAAGCACAAAGCCCTTGCCAGCCGCTGGGTGGTCGTAGGGCGCGTCGTCCGGTTCCCAAGCGTGCAGCGCAACGCGCAAGCTGGACGCCTTTCTCTTAAGATGGGTCAACAGGGCGAGTAAGTCCGGAGGTATCTCCGACCTTTCAATCCTGTCTGTCTTAGGATCAAGGCGCAGTAGGCGGGGCCTAGCCCGCGCGCTCGTTTCCCAAATATAGACATCCTTCACGAGTTCCGGATTGGTGTAGATGTTGTCCGTCGAATCATTACTATTCGCGGCACGGCTCCATTGCGTGTATCGCTGCAGGTAATCTTGCCGGCTGTCGCGAGCTCCTGAGTCGGGGCCGATTTGTAAGGCGGTACACACGGCCGAGATCTCGCTGTAGAAATCCAGATGCCACTTCATCATGGTCGACTCGAGGTCGGCTCCCACGCGCAATTCCGCGGCCCTCTTGATTTCCGTACTCCATTGGTATTGCAAGGTTCCTACGATGGCTAGCAAAACTGAGATCGTGAAAAGGACCGTGGTCCAAAACAAGAGGGATGAATGCTTGGGGAAGTTACGGGCCGTCCGCAGCTTGCGGAAGTAACGACTGAACACACCCACGGGCCACCCCTCCGACAGAACCGACTGCCATTGCTAAGGTTGCTGTGCGATCGGTTCTCGGGCTCCTTTGGCCCGGCGCACCTATCGCCAGAGGGGAGAATTGGCATGTAATTTCGCAGTGTCGGAGCATAAAAGCAAGGGGAAAATAACAAGAGCGTTGGGCAGCGGCAGCCTATAAAGCTTGTATTCAATGACTTGTGGGTGCCGCTATTCGGCTGGGGAGGTGTTATGGGCGAATCGTCCGGCGGTTATGCCAGGAAGCAAGCCGCGACAGTCGCCATGTCAAGCCTCATCGGTTGGAGAGGGCGAGGACAGATTGCGCGGTTAAAGAGATCAGGCTAGCGCTGAGAATCGCGGCACGAAGTTCAAATCTAAGTGGATGAGATCGAGTGCATTGGTCGGGGACTCTGTCGCAGCAGAGCTTCGATCCGGGCAAGAAGTTCGCTCGCTTCGAACGGTTTCGTCACATAATCGTCGGCGCCCATCTTCAACCCCACTACTTTGTCGATGGTTTGATTCCGCGCGCTTAGAAGCATGATGGGCGTGGCGATTCGCGCCAGTCGAATCTCGCGGCACAAGTCGAACCCGCTCGTGTCGGGTAAGACCACGTCCAAAATGATAAGGTCGAAACGTAGCTCACGGGCCATGTCGAGCCCGTCCACTCCGTCAGCGGCAGTTTCAACAGAGTAGCCCTCGCCCCGCAGACGATCTCCGAGAGTGATCCTGAGCGCAGCTTCGTCTTCGACCAGCAGGATGTTCATGTCCGGAGTGAGGCCGAGTTTAGCCACTCGACTTCAGAGAGTCAAGGCATGCCCCCACAGCTTTTACGTTCGCCGCAGAGTTTTTACATTGCGTAGTTTGATACGGATGACCAACCGTAGCCCAGAATTTGTACGGACGACGGACGAAATACTTGCGAAAAAAATTAGTACAAAAGTTGCTGGAGCAGAAAACCCAAACGAGTTTCCTGCTCCAGACGAGTCCCGCTGAAAGCTGCTTCAACTGGAAAATCACATGGTGGCTAGTACAGCAAACGGGGGTCGCTTCAAACAACGAGCGCGGGGCAAGAGAAGGAGTCCCTTACCCCGCACGCAACGGAGTGAGGCCAGAGCTCAGGCTTTTAGCATTCCGTTTCCCGCAGACCTGGACATCGAGTCCCCCACCAGGTGACAGGTCTGCGAGTAATCAGAGATCTGAGGCTCACTCGCTACTGACGGTTCCTTTACGGTTTCGACGCACAGTAACCGGCAGTCGACGCGAATCCAAAATTCTGCGCAATAAAGCCGGGCAGATCTTGGGCAGGACGGTTACTATTCGGATCGGTCCTGTTGCTCCAATACCTCACGTATGTCAAATGTGCAGCCGGCATTGGCCTCAGCTTCGGATCCGGGTGGCTGTTGTCGCATTGAGGCAACAACGTCAGCTGCAGCATATCGGATTCCTGCTTGAAGTTGGCGTACGTTCCGAAATCAAGAGAAATCTCACGATTGAAGTGGCAGGAGCGGCATGCAGTCACAACTGTGTTGTGATACAAGTCCTCATGTCCCACCCAGCCGGTCGGCACGAATTGATCGTCTTGCGTCGTCCCCGTCATGTTTTGATCGCCCGGGAAACCTGCGTACCAGCCCTTGATGACTTCCGCCAAGTGTGCTCCACGATACGTTCCGGTGCCATCATTCTCCTTCGATTTGCTGACCGTTAGCAGGACCTGTTGGTTGTAGTACTTCATGGCTGCTTCCTGACGGGGACGGGATAGGGGATCGCTCGGGTCAGTCGCGAACATAAGATTTTCGGCGTCCAATGGTAGGAAACGGAATCCGCCAATGTTGCCGCCGTTCGGGAACGCCCCGGTGCTGGTCAACGTCTGCGGTTTGCCGCCATGGCAAATTGAGCAGAGGCCAGGCATCTGTTTGAATCCGCGGAAGTCAAGGTCAGGGGCAAAGGGCTGGCCCGCCACCACGGGAAACAGGGGCGGGAAATCCGTCCTGTGATTTAAGCCATCGATGAACGTCGGGTCATTTGGCCAATTTCTCGTCTCGGTAATGTTCCCGCCTACGTCGTGGAAGATGTAGGCAAACTGTTTTCCGAACCGCGTGGACGATGTCGGGTTGGTGACCGGAGGCGCCCAGTCGAAAGCGACGTCGGCAATTCGTTCGAGGCCCGCAGTCGATGGGCGGGTGATGGCTGATTGGATTGCCGCATTGGCCTCCGCCTGGCTTGGGAAACCAGCCCCCGTCCCGTCCGGGTTGCCGAAATTCGTGCCACCTTTCGTATACGGAAAGACAGGGTAGTTTTCCAAATAAGTGTAAATGATTGGGTTTTTCGCGTTGCAGCTTGGGAAACAGCGGATGAACTGGTTGCGAACAAAACCAAGGTCCGCGGCATTCAACACGATGACGTGCGAACCGGTATTGATGATGTTGTCGCCGTACACAAGCGAGTTGTCGGGATTATGGGCAGGCAGATCGCAACCGGCAGCCACTCCCAGGTCGCAAGCGATGATTTGCTTCCCGGTTGGATGCCACTGACCCTCGTTCGCGATAAATCCCGCCGATACGAGCCATTGCTGAAACGTTACTTTCTGGTTGTAGGGATCAATCGCGGCGTAATACGCTGTCGCGGTGGTTGGACTTTCTTGCTTAAAGCTTCCCAAGAACGTTAGAAAGTGAGTCTGTGCTTGAAAATTGGTTTGGTTGGGCGCGTCTATATTTGGAACCTGCGCCGTCATACACATCGGAACGAGCAAACAAGCCCCCAACACGCTCTTGACAATACTTTTTTGTACGCTTTTCATTTTCTTTTCCTCTCTCTCCGTTGTACCCTGCCAACATGCCGCTATGCGCTCCCAGTGGGAACAAACGGGCACCGAAAGTCACGGGGACTTCCCATGAACCGATTGCGTAGATTTCCCTGGATAATTCTCTGTTACAGAGATCTTGGGGCGCCGCTTGGCCGAGCCCAACCTGACACGCAAATCCCCCCGATTGCGTCTTAGAACCCCAGAAGGTTGCGGAGTGCAACCGAATGCGCGAAGGGGCTGGACTTAGTCGTGCACTTCAACATCACTTCTGCGTGTGGTCAATTACCGGAACGTCCTAACACCACGAATGCACTCCTCCGTGCTAGCCTGAAGTACTTACACAATCTGGCTAACCCTGCGGGTACGTTTAAATGAATTAGACTGGGAGGTTAGTGAGAGAGCGTTGTGACCACGCGACGATGCTCACGTAGCATGTCCAAACGCAGTACTGGGATGTTATTCGCGCGTCTCGGATGAAGCGCCGTCGCGATATTGGGCGACGATTAGCTTGGAGGCGACCGAGGAATCGTCGACCAGAGACACAAACTGACGGCACCTCCGGAGGCTTGATCACGCGATCAAGATTCTACTTGTCTTTGGCGCTGTTGTTCGAAAACCTTGCGGCGGCCTACCGCCATCGTGGGCCCGTCTACTTGAATAGCGGATGTGGCGCGAAGTCGTTCGGCAGAGTCAATTCGACCCGCAAGAGCCCGCCGGGTTCGTACTCGTACTCCTGCCCGCATTCATCACATCGGGCCTGGAAGATCCCGCTAAACGCAGGCGGAGGTGAGAGAGCATCTGTTTCGCCCAAAGGGATCCTGTGCCCGAACATGGTGTTTGTTTGACGATGAAAACGCTTGTTCTTGCAGATTACTACCCAACAGTAGTTGGAATTGTCCCAAGGACTCCATTCCCCCATAGAGCCTCCCAGGTATAACAGAATGTTGTCGTCCTGCGAATTCCGTGGCTCGCTGCTTGGTAGCAGAACGGCAATTTACTTGCCTGTGCCAGATTTCGGTTTGCGGACGACTTACTACAAAACCCCTGGCGACGCACCTTACTCTACTAGGGCGCGATAGTGCAAGAAGTTCTATCTTGTACAGGTCGCTGGAAGAGGTAATGACTTGGGTGGTGCCCAACCGAGCGGTAACGGCGCGGCTGATTTTGCCTTGGGGTGCCGCAATTCTTTCGTTTCTGAGTTCCTTCCCTTTTTGGATGCTGGAAAGGAACCCACGATGGCGAATACACAAACGCCGTCGAGGCCGCCCCCAACAGCGTGCTAGCTATTTTCAGGTGCAAAATTGCGCTTCCGAGTAAGCTCCTATGGCCGAGGGCAGCGGTTTGGCAGCTCAGATTCGGTGAGTTGCCAGCGCTCTTCCAGCGAAGCGATCGGCGTTGCTCACGCCAGCTGCGGCGCCAGGTGGCGCCCGAGGTTGATCAGGTTGTCGGCGATCACGCGCAGTCCGACCCATCGCCTCATCCCCTCGAGTCCGTGATAGCGGCAGCGCGACAGTCCATGGCGTCGTTTGAGGACGCTGATCCGTCCTTCACATCCAGTCCGCCACTTCTGCCCCTTCTTGAACCAACGCTGCTTCTCCCAGCGGCGCCGCGCCGCACTGCCCGTATTGCGATTCGGAATCGAAACGTACTTCACGCCCACGGCCTGGACGGCTTCCTCATTCGCTTGCGAATAGAAACCGGCATCGGCTGCCACCCATCCTGGAACCTGGCCTAACTTGCGGCGATGCGCTTCCACCGCTGGAACCAGCAGGTGTCGATCACTCGGTCGCTCTGCGAACACTTCGTAATGCGTGGCGATTTGGTTCTCCGCTTCTTGCAACTCCACCAGCTTGCCAAATTCGTTGGGCTGGCCCGCTTTCCCTTGGCGGATCACTTCCGTGTGCGGTTCGAACAAGCTCACCACCTTGTTCGGAAACGGAGTCTCCCCGCCGAAGATTCTCGCCTTCGTCTGCCGAACCACCCGACGCACCTGCTCCGCCATCGCGCCCAACCGTTTGCCGAGTGGCTGCACTCCCCTACGCCGCCGTGAGGGTAGGGCTGCGACTTCCTGTAACACCCGCTCGCAATCATTCAGAATCTGCCGCGTCAAGCGCAACCGTTGGCGATATTCTTTCTGGCGCTTCAACTCACCCTCGATCCCCTTGTGGCGCAGCGCCTGCGCAGGGAAAGAAAGTGCGCGTGGGCATGGAAGCCAGTGGGCACGCACGCTGGTTTGAACGATTGCTGGCGGAGCTGAACTTTGAGCTGTGGGTCGGCGATGCGGCAGAGATTCGCAGCAAGCAGGTACGCAAGCAGAAAACAGATCGCCAGGATGCTCAACTGCTGGTGCGATTGATGACCGAAGATCGTTTTCCGCGGATCTGGGTGCCGAGCTGGAAAAATCGCGATCTTCGGCAACTGCTATGGCACCGGCACCGGATGGTGCAGGCGCGCACGCGCATCATGAACCAGTTGCAAGCCATCGCCCTGAACGAAGGCCTACTCTGCAAGAAGAGGAGGTTGTGGCGGGAACGCGGACGGCAGCAACTGGAGTCGCTTCGGCTGGCTGCTTGGGCGAGCCGGCGACGACAGGATCTGCTGGAGTTGTTGGATCGACTGAACCCAACGATCGCCGAGCTGAACCAAGCGGTCGAGCAGGAAGTCGAGAAGTGTCCCGAGGCCCAGCGCTTGATGACACATCCGGGGGTGGGTCCGCTGACTGCTTTGGCCTTCGTATTAACCATCGGGAAGGCCGAACGGTTTCACTGCGGCAAGCAGATTGCGAGCTATGTGGGACTGGTGCCGTTGGAGAAGTCGAGCGGGTCGAAAACTCTCCTCTCATACTGTAGTAGTGACCACGGGTTCGACTTGGTAGCCGAGGCTACGGAGTTCGCGGATC
>UEXW01000115.1_pt1 | contig 23336 bp, 25 predicted proteins | sample 4301151 | NCBI WGS metagenome assembly UEXW01 (sample SAMEA4773176, study PRJEB27434) | metagenome | biome: 2259; feature: agricultural soil; material: soil | place: USA | collected 2014-09 | depth 0.25 m | reverse complement strand
TGATGGTGTTGGGTTGATTGGGTTCCGTGCCACCCGCGAGCGTGTCGCGTCCGAACAGCAACGATGGGCCGGAATCGCAACCAATGCCCACGCTGGCGCACGCGACGGTCTTGAACGTCGAGTTGTAGGTTGCAGTCGGCAGTCCTGTGGACGAGTTGACGCTCAGGGCGATGGTTGTGGAGTGGGTGAGTGTGCCCGAAGTTCCAGTTACGGTCACGGTGGCTGTACCAACTGTCGCCGATGCGGAAGCAGTGAACGTCAGAGTCGAGGTTGCGCTGCTGTTGGCGGGTGGAGTGACGGGGTTGGTCGAGAAGGCTGCTGTCACTCCGTTGGGCAAGCTAGTCGCACTCAAGGTGGTTGCTGACCCGAAACTGTTCTGACTGGTGATGATGATCGTGCTGGTGCCGGTTCCGCCTCGCGTGACCGCAACGGAGGTGGGCGACGCGCCGATGGTGAAGTTCGGAGTTGGGGGTGCGTTCACCGTGAGAGAGATCGTGGCAGTATGAGTGGTCGCGCCGGAAGATCCGGTGATAGTAACGGTGGCGGTTCCAGTTGTTGCCGTGCCGGACGCGGTCAGCGTGAGCGTGGAGGTTGCATCGCCGTTGGCGGGCGGCGTGACCGGGTTGGTCGAGAATGCTGCGGTCACTCCGTTGGGCAATCCCGAAGCACTCAGCGTCGTCGCGGAATTGAAGTCGTTCACGCTCGTGACCGTGATGGTGCTGGTTCCGTGGGAACCTCGCGTGATGGTCAGAGAAGACGGAGCGGCGCTAACCGTAAAGTCGGGCGCTGTACTGCTGCAGTTGGGAAATTTGAAGTTGGCGATGCGCGTGTTCCAGTTGAAGGTGCCATTCGACTTGATGTACTCCTGCGTGTACCAGAAGGTGCAGTCGTCGACTGGATCGACCTGCATGGCGCTGTAGTCGCCCCAACGGCCCAAGCCGGTGGTCTGCGAGCCTGTGCCGGTGACCACGTTGACTTCTGCTTCGAGCGTGCTGGTCGGATCGGTCGGGACGCGTCCGGCGTAGCGGATGGTGGGGTTGAGCGACGAACCGGAGACGCTATAGCCGACGGCCAAATCGCCGGCCTTGTCCATCGCAATTGATCCCATCCAGCGATAGTTGGAGTCGGGAGCAAACGTACTTTGCTGCGCAACCGTGGGAGTACCGCTGGGATTTTGAATTTCGTACCAGCGGATGCCACCGCTGGACCCAGCGATAACCGAGTGATTCACGACCAGTGATTCGTGCGTTCCGAAGTTGCGGTACGCGAGACGGTACATGAGACGGTCGGCAAGCGAGTCGAGTGCCTGCGTAGTGCCGGGCTGCACCACACACCTGCCGCCGCCGCACAGGGGACTGAACGCGGCCACGGGAATGACGGTTGGACCGGTGAAGCTGGAGTTTGAAGGCGTGGCGAAATCGACATGGAACTTGAAGAGGTTCAGATTGTTGGTTCCGAAATACACCATATAGTTCGGAGAACCTGAAGGAGGAGGCGTACTGCCGTCGAGATCGGACGGAAGCAGCCCACCGACCGAGGAGCCTTGCTGGAAGCAGACCTGAGTGGCCGTGGTGCCAGCAAGCATGGCGGCGCGATTGTAGGCGCAGGCATCGGCGCCGACAAAGGTGTTCCCATTAAACATGTTGAAGGTTTCGTAGTACGCGTCGGGCCAAACACCCATCTTCGGATAGTCGTCGAAATTGCCGTACTGGAAGCTGTAGCGGTTGTAGGTGCCGGTTGCGTCGGGGGTCGTGGAGACGGCGATACATTGCAGATACGGCGTTGTGGAGACGGATAACTGGCTGAAGACCCAGCGCTGTGCGGCTTGGTCGTAGAGAACGATGGGATCGCCATCGTTATTGGTCTGGCAGCCGCCGCCGAATCCGGACCATAGCGTGTTGCCGGCAGTCGGTCCGTCCACGAGCGCGCCTGTCGTCTTGTTGAAGATCGCAAACGATGTATTCACCCACTGCACATACTGCGTGGCGCCGACGGTGCCGTTGGTATCGGGCGGCGCACTGGTTACGGTGAAACCATATTGCCCTTGGCCCAGACCTTCAAAGCTGTTACCGACGATGGGCGTGAAGGGAACTACCGTCTGCTGTCGCACGGGGTCTTCGCCGAGGGCGATTAAGCCTGGGGGGAGCGGAATTCTGCGAACCGGTTCTGCTTCGTGTTTGGTGAGGGGGGCCTGAGGGGTGGCCTTCATCAGATCGCGGAGTGGAGCCGAAACATCATGGTGAACCTGGCTCCGCACGGTCATGCGGGACTGGGCGAAGGCGGTAAGGCTGCAGCACAGGATCAGAAGACATGCTAGGGCAGTGACATGCCTAGGGGAGTACGACGTCGGTTTACGCATTGCAACTCTCCTTCACAAAACCCGAATCACAACAAGGGCCGACATCAGGAAGGGGAAGCGGTGGCGTGGCTGTCTGTGAGGGCTGCGCTTCAGGCATAAGACCACTGCCAGCGATGGTTGGCGATTGTAGAACGTATCGGAGCTGCTTCGTTAGGGAAATTATTAGATCAACCAGTCATTCTTGAGAACAGTTCTCAGTTCTCAGAACATGCTCTTCTTTGTGAACCGACAATCAGCACCGAGACTGAGCGGACGACCGCTCGCGTCGCAGGCTGGCGAGACGTAGTCCCTACGAAGCTGGCTAGGGAAACCGGACTCGGAACTCGTACAAAAACTGGACACAGAAACTGGTCCCCACAAAATCGTACAAAAATCTCGCCTTGACAGCACAGCCTACGAAGACAACAATTTGAAACGCTTTTCGTGAAGTGATCCTCTCAGCCTTCCCCGGCTCTTCCGGCCCCTGGGTCCAAAGAAAATTGTTTGCGTGCGCGAATTTCATTCGCGCCAATAAGCTCGCTTACTCGGTGACAAAGGGTAGTAGGGCCTCCGCAATTTCCTTGCGATGAAAAAAGGAGGAGCAATGTACTTCTCTGTAGGTCACAACAATAGACATCAGTGTGCGGCTTTGCTGATTTCGTCCTGTCTCCTGCTGGGATTCTCATCAAGTGTCCGCTCGCAGAATGCCCAGCATGGCAAGATAACAACGTTCGATGTTCCAGGTGCAATCTACGGGACCTTAGCCCAAGTAATAAACGATGAGTGCGTGATCTCGGGAGCTTACAATGACGGGACCTCCGTCCGAGGCTCTGTGCAAAACGAGGATGGTGTTGTTACACCGTTCGATCCACCGGGTTCGACCCAGACTTACCCAAGAGCATGAATGAGGATGGGGTAATCACAGGATCGTATTATGACGTCAACAACACTGCGCACGGTTTTGTCCGGAGTCGACGAGGAAAGATAACGACGTTTGATGCACCGGGCATCGTCAATGGAACCTTCCCCGTGAGCATTAACGAGGAGGGTACGATAGTGGGGTATTACTACGACGCCGCTTTCAACATCCGTGCTTTATACGGTATCAAAGCGGCACCATAAGGGCGATTAACGTTCCGGGCAGCGTCTGGGGTGCAGCCGCCCAGGCCATCAATGGGAAGGGCGAAGTCACGGGATACTTCGTTGACGCAACTAACCAGCATGGCTTCGTGCGAGCCCGTGACGGAAGCTTCACCACGTTCGACGTTGAGAGTAGCGGACAGGTCTACGTCGTCGGCATGAGCGGCAAAGGCGTGATCATGGGTTTCTACTACCCACCTGACTGGTACCACGGTTTTGTTTGGGACGCGCACGGGGCCATCGCCACGTTCGACGCCCCGGGCAGCATCGCTGCACTTCCCACGAGCATCAACGGGGAGGGCACGATCGCGGGATATTTCTTTGACCCAGGATTTCAGCCGGGCACCATGGTTTTGTACGCGACTCCCAGGGCACCATTACCCCGTTCGACCCGCCCGATGCTGGTTTCACTTTTCCTCAAAGTATCAATTCGAAGGGGATCATCGTTGGGTATTACTTTCGCATCGCCGGTGGCGTACGCAGCTTTGTGCGGAGGCCCTAACCACGTTGCGAGCTGACCACACTTGTTGCGGACGAAACATCGCCTCTCTGTTCATGACGGCATGGAAAATGAGTGAAACTGCGTCTTTTCAGTCGTTGTAATAGTCCTTGCCGTAGTGGGTTTGGGCACTGCTGGGACCGGTGCCGCCGCTGCCGCCGCCGGACCGTCTCGGGTTGAACGATGGCCAGCGCCGAGCGAGCTTGCTTGTAGATTTCAGGAAGGTGCCCGTCCGGTGTGCCGGGATAGGGCCTTTGCAGTTTGACTGGATACAGTCAGCGTTCGATCGTCCACAAGCTGCTGTATCCGAGAGCCTCGGCACGTTGAGCGACTTTCGTGATCGCTTCCACAGTACCGATCGGTCCGATGTTAGGCAGGGAAAAACCAATCTTCATAGCACGCCCCCCGGAAATAGACGATGGCGGGTATTTAACTACAAACAGCCTTAAACAACCACCACGCTGCCGCCCAGCAATGTGGTAATGCTCTCTTTGGCGTGAAAGTGGAAGCTGCCGTTGAATCCGCTGACGGTGAGGTCCGGCACCAACGAATAATCGGCTGCCCACGTGATGCTGCCCGATTTTCGCAACGGATGTGACGCTGACGGGTCACCGGGCGGACCTCGTGCGCCTGCCGAGTGCGAGCAGCCGACGAACATTTTCCGATAGCGACGGCGGCACATTAGCCGCATGCGATGCGACGACCACCGAAGCGGGGGACGTGACTGCGACGCTCGAACGCCGCAGCGTCAACAGTACTGCAGGAACATTTCCAGTACTCTGTTGAATCGCGTAGGCGATGATCTGGCCGCGCGGGAATTGATTCCGAGCGCCTCGAGCAATTGCCAGCCGGGGTAAGCAGGGATCCGCGTGTTCAGGTCCGTCAAGACGCCCTTTCTCCAGAGGAGGGCATGGCGAGCTGTAAAATCGTCGATGAAACCGCTCCCCGATCCGCTGACCACTCTTCCTAGATCGTCGATAGCGTCAGCAATGCTGGCCTGATCGCCGCGGACTGTTCCGAGATCTCTCATCGATCCTTCTTCCCATAGGAACGCGTGAGAGATAGCATTTCCGTCGGTGTCCCGGAACGTAAACTCGCCGGCTACCTGGGATCGGTTGATGATCCCAAGAGCGACACTTTCTATTCCACTCATCGCTCCCAGGTTTGTCATCACGCCGTTTTGCCAGAGGAAGGCAAAAAAGAGTGGCACCGTAAAGGGCGGCACCACGATGTCGTCGATGTTCGCGCCTCCGACTACTTGGCCGACCTCATTGATGCCCACCGCAAAACCATCCGAGCCACCCAGCGTGCCAAGGTCGATCATCAAACCCCGCTTCGAGAGGAAGGGATGGAATTGCTGCCCAAAGAACGGGTCGGGCTGACCCGTCTGCGCGCCTCCCACCACCTTGTCTTCGCCACCGATGGAGGTGGGGGTGCTGTCATTTCCGCCCAGAGTGCCAAGGTCAGTCATCAAGCCCTCTTCCCAGAGGAAGGCGCGAGATTCCAGGAATGGAGGATTGTTTGGGTCGACCGTCGAGGCTTCCGCGAACCCGACCACCTGACCCTCGGGATTGATTCCATTGACCCGCTGTTGCGTCCGCCGAGGGTGCCCAAGTCCTGCAGGATACCTTTGTGCCAAAGGAAAGCGTGAATAACGGGACAATCACAGGTTGGATCTGTGTCGGGCGTTTCCGCAAACCCGACCACTTGCTTCCGGTTGTTAACTACAATGTGCGGCATCTGGACAGTTCCACCAATCCACCTGTGCCCATCACCCGCGGCATGTTCCCGTGCCCTAACCCCGGTGATCTGACGTGCAAGAATAAAGGTGCCGGCGACTTCACCTACCAACAGACTATCGACTCGCTAGGCCCCAACTACACGCTGCGAGAGCCCCGCAAGACGTTCCGCTTCTCGGTGTCGACAACGTTCTAAGGCCGAAAGCTCACCTTGTACGGTCACTCCAAGTGCCCTTGGCCATGCGCGCATTCGTATCTCCAGGTAAGATCACGCGGCCACTGCAACTGTGTTTGGAAGCGTAAAGTGAAACGTTGCTCCCCGCCCGGAGTTTGGCGTGGCCCAGATGCCACCATGCGACGCGACAATGGACCGCGTGATTGCCAGGCCCAGACCTGTACCCTGAACCTTCGTGGTGAAAAATGGGTCGAAAATCTTGTCTACACTGTCGGCGGGCAGTCCCACGCCACTGTCGTTGACCGAGATAAGCAGTTGACCATCTTCCGCCAACTGCACTTTAATGCTGAGTTCACCAGCTATGTCCCGCATCGCCTCAATGCCATTGAGCATAAGATTCATCAATGCCTGCTGCAATTGCACTCGATCTGCCATCACCGCGGGGAGACCTTCGGGAAGATCGGTGCGGATGGCAACGGAATGCCGCTTCGCCTCATTGTGCAGCACTATGGCCATCTCTTTTACGAGTTCATTTACGTCAACTGTCTCCAGTTGTGGAGAGCCCTTCTGGTACAGCAAGCGGAAGCGGTCGATGATATCGGCTGCACGCCTTGCGTCTCGGACCATTTCTAAGGCAGCTTCTTGCGCCTCCGGCAGGTCGGGCTGATTGCGGTCAAGTAGTCGAATGCACGCCTCCGCGTTGGTTACGGCCGCCCCAATGGGCTGCTTGATTTCGTGCGCCAGCGAGGCTGTCAACTCACCCATCGTGCTCACGCGGTTGATGTGTGCGACATCCGCCTCTAACTGGCGCAGCCTCTCGCGCGCGTCGTCGGCCCGCTTGCGTTCCGTAACCCGCTAGGACTCAAAACGGGATGGCCGATCCCGTGAATATGTTTGACTGTTCCATCGGGTTTCACGGTTCTGAACTCCAAGTCGGGAAGCAACCAGCTTCATGGATCGCTATTCGAATTGCATCGCGATGCTACGCTTGATGTCAAGAACTACTTCGATTTGGCTGATCGTCCGATCCCACAATTTGTGCGGAACCAATTCGGCGCCAGCGTCGGGGGGCCTGTCAACGCTTCGACGCCGCCCCCGCGGGCGGCTCCGCATCACTCGGGGTCGTTGTGGTTCGCTACGCCTTCAACGTATGAAACCTTCATTCACTACACCCTGTCGGTTTAACCGGCGCACGGAGAGAATTATGAAAGAAGTATAATTCCCATCCGCTCAGATCGATGTTTTCGAGAGGCACAGGATGCCGACGCTGTTTTTGGGCGTGGCTCGGTGTTCTTCGGAGGGAACAGATCACAAAATTAAAAGGGCTGCGGCATTGGTTACGCTCTAGCCGCCAACTCCTGCGAGGGAGTTGGCCGCGTGGATGCGTGCACCGTCGCAGCCCCTGATGCGATCACCGCTTTTGCGGTTCCAAACCCCAACTGCTCCTCGCAGAGTCAGCCGGTTTTTTCGGGTTTGGTGGCTCGACGAGTTGCCTCGCCGAGCGGATCACCCAGCCTACTTCGGATCAGCAACGTTTTAATTTCGCTAACCCTTTCAGCCGTCGACGCGATCGAAGGTAAGCGCTCTGTCAACACTTGTCAATGCCGACTATTGGTGCAACATCACACGAGATGAGCAGGCGTGCCTCGCGAGGGCAATTCGTTGATTCGCGAACGCTTATCGCGCGCGAAAATCGTGCCGCCGCATTTTCCACATGCAGTTCCACAGCAAGTTCGGAAAGCTCCGAAAACCGCAGGGCGCTGAACCAAAGAAATATCTTGACCGCAGCCCGCTTTCCCCGCATGGTGTTCCCAAGCAGCAGATGTTTTATGTCACATCTCGTCGCCTACGTTGACGGCGGCTCTCACGGGAATCCGGGTCCGTCCGGTATTGGGGTGGTGATCGAGCACTCCGATGGAGGCAGGATCAGGATTGCCCGCTGGATCGGGCAGCACGATAACAATGTGGCCGAGTACGCCGCACTGCTTGAAGCGCTGCAATACGCGTTCGACTCGAAGGCGAAGGCGCTTCACGTCTTCTCGGATTCCGAGGTGATGGTCAGGCAGATGAAAGGCGAGTACGCATGCCGCAGCCCCCGGCTGTATTCCCTCCACTGGGTCTGCCAGAAGCTGGCCCGCTCGCTTCAATTCTCCATAGCGCATGTCCGCCGCGAGGACAATGCCGAGGCGAATCGCCTCGCTAACTCCGCCGTCCGCAAGCGGTTCTTACCGGGGAAAGCCAAAGCAGTACCACAATAGGGTCTGGGTGCGGTTGGGGAAGGATGTCGGGGGATACTCGCCTGCCTTTGGGCAAGTGTCGGGATTGGCGTTTATTGCAATTACCGGACAAGGGTGATGTGCAGGATGTGGATCTCGTGCTTCGAGTACACGTCTACCCATATTGCCGTGTGGCGCGTCAGCGGCGGGTGCCAGCTGAAGAAGAAGGTTTTGTGATCCGCAGAAAAGCTTGTGGTCATGCTGACGGGCGCAGGCTGCCGCGGCATGTACGCTGAGGCTTCATCTATAGGCGCGTTGCAAACGACCGCGAAGTTGACGGGAACGGCATCTTCTGACCCGTTCGCCAGTCAGATCAAGCGCGCCGGTGCGATTGACAATGAGGCGATCAGAGAGGAGATCATGAACGTTACCGAAGGAGGCAGGCACGCCTTTAAATTGAGGATGGATAAGTATGGATTCTAGGCGCTTCTGAGAACTGGGTTGCTGGGGCTACTTGGCGACCGAGCACTCCTGTTATCTCGATGAAAACATTTCACTGCATCCACTGTTTGAAGCCTTTGCAAGACAAAATCAAAGACCATGTGTTTCCCAGTTCGTGGTATCCAGAGACCACCCCGCCTGACATCCAATGATGGACTGTACCAAGCTGTGCAGAGTGCAATGGCAAGTTCGGCGAGATGGAGAAGGAGCTTTTCATTCGTGCCGCTATCTGCGTCGGTCTCGTTAAAGGTGAAGCCGCGGGTCTGTCTAAGAAGTCGCTCGAATCGACGGGAGTCGGAGTGCTCGGTCTGAGTCCCCAGGAACGGGCACATCGTCAAGCGCTTAAATCGAAGATCCTGAAAGAAACGGAACCGTACGTGCCAGGGACGCAGCACTTTCCCGGTCTTGGCCCGCATTACGGTTCCCCGATGATCAGCAGTACCAAATACCCATCTCGGAGGCGTTGCTAAAGGAAGTATCGGCAAAGATCGTCCGTGGCTGTGAATACAAGCTCGGCGGGAAAAGACTCATTGAGGAGCCATACGTCCTCGAGATTTATTTTGCAGAACAGGCAAAAATCGGAGACGTGTTGGGCATATTTGACCACTTTGCAACTCCGGTACACCTCGGCCCGGGTTTTCAGGTTAGAAGAGTCGTTCCGGACGACGATCCGAAAACCGTGTTGTACAAGGTTGACATCTGGGGCACTTGGACTATCTACGCTTCCATTGTTACCCCTGAAACCCTCACGGAGTAGGCATGCTCGCCACCCGCTCCCTCAAATGCTCTGCTTTCACCTTTCCGGTCGCTCGGTTCCAAATTCAAGACAAAGAGAGCGGGCGAGGGACGCAAAGGCTAGCCTGACGGAAGCAACGCCAGCGGATCTCGCCCAATTCCTCGAAGACGAACGCGACCTCTCTACGAACACTAGGGCTAGAATCGGTGCGAGCGCTTGCATGAAAACGAAATTCAAGAAGGCGGTGATCCCCGGCGACATCCGTAGGCTGAAGGCTTTTGATCGCCGGCTCTTCCCGAAAGCTGATCTCTTCACAACCAAACAGTGGAAAACCGATGAATCCTGGTGGATGATCATCGATGGGAAAAGGGTGGGTTGCTGTGCATTTCACCCAAACGCGGATTTTCAAGAAGACATCCGGAAGGACCATCTGAATCCGCCGATGAAAGGCTCCCTCTACATCACAACAACCGGCATTCTGCCGAAGTTTCAAGAAACTGGTCTCGGGCAGCTCCTGAAATCTTGGCAGATCGCGTATGCAAAGCGCCATGGGTTCCGTCGCATCGTTACAAATAATCGGAGGGGGAATGCAGCCATCATCCGGCTGAACAAGAAATTTGGGTTTCGCGTCATCCGAACAACTCCCGGATACTACTCGGGTCCGCCTGACGCCACGGTCGTCATGGAGCTTCGGCTCAAATCCTAAAACCTATGCCCGACACCCCGATGACCACCCGCGAAAAATATCTCTACCATCAAGTCCATCCCCTGAAGCTCCTAGCTGACTGGGGCGCTGGCCTCCTCGCACTCCGCTTCTTCTGGAAGCACGAACTGTGGATGGCAGTTGCTGTGGCGGTGGTACCCCCACTGGTCGTCTCGGGCATTCTCATCCGCTTCGCGAGCCTGGAACACTACGTAACATCAAAGAGGGGAGAATACATTAAGACGCACATGACCACAGCCCGAGAACTTCTGCGCCTCGCCGGTTATGTCGTTATGGCGTTCGCGGCCTGCTACCACCTGCCGTGGATGATGCTGTCGGGACTGTTGATAATCCTACTCGCCTGGTTCGCGGTGATGACGCCCAAGACTACAGCCCCGGACTGACATCGGGCGGATGCTTCACGATTCGCAGCACTTCTAATCGGCATCGGGGCCCTCGGGATCGTACATCCATTTCTCCCCGCATCGGGGACGACACTGCAGATCCGACTCCTGCAACACGTCCAGAATCCGGACGCGGCAATCGGGATTAGGACACAGCTCAATGCAGGGAGAGCCACAGTCCGGGCACAACTGTTTGCATTCATTGTCAGTGAATATACCGCGAGTGCAATTGATATTGGCACAGAGTACGAGCTGTTTAGCACGAACCGACATTGCAACCGTCAACTTCTCCCCAGTGCTGCCTGATGTCGCCCTTTCACTCCGTTGCTGTCAGACAGTTTTCTGATCAAGGGGGCGGAGGAGCAGTCCACGCCCCCTCATCAAACACGTTACGAAGAATCACGTGCAGCATGTTTTTTGCTCTGGCATCTAGAAATGTGCCAGCAACCGACCAAGGAGTGACTCTTTCTCCCTCTCCTCTTCGTCGTCCTCGGCCGGTTCCATGTTCAGGACGGCCGAGAGCTGTTCCGAGCCTGGGACAACGATAACCCGAAGTGGGTCGAGGTGTCCGCCGCTGGAGAAGCCGCCTTCCGAAAGCACGACGCAGAGTCGAAAGCGAGTTAAAAAAGGGCGACCACTTCGCCCTTCGAGCAGCCGGCTCTTTTCACGCAAAGGAAGAGCCGGTTTGCGCCCGATGTAAAGCATCGCGCTTCTTTTGTCTCATGATAGCGGACGCGAGAACGTGACCGGAAATTCTCCCGCAAACCTGCTTGGCGTTTAACGGGCAATCCTGAAGTTATCGATTCTCAGTTTCTTGTTTGCCGATCAACCGTCCAGTAAGCGGTTTTGCCCCGTGATACTTTGGTGAGCATGCCAATTCCGTATTACCACATCGATTCCTTCGCGAACGAACTGTTCGCGGGCAATCCTGCGGGTATATGCCTCGTTCCTGCCTTTCCTGCCAATGATGTCATGCAGAAAATCGCAGGGGAGAACCGTCACAGCGAAACAGCCTTTGTGGTCGCCCGTGCTGACGGCGATTTTGACCTGCGTTGGTTCACACCGGTGGTGGAAGATGACCTGTGCGGCCATGCAACCTTGGCTTCTGCGTATGCACTTTCGTTGCGTGGACATGACACCTGGCCGGTTCGCTTCCATACAGTCAGTGGCTTATTGACGGTCAATCGTGATCACGAGCGCTTTGAAATGGATTTCCCGTCCAGGCCGGCGGTATCGTGCGAAATCCCAACGGGGCTGCTGTCCGCTCTGGGTCTGGAGATGGCAGAGGTAATGCGCGACCCTCGCGACTTTCTCATTGTCGTTGATCACGCAGAGATCGTGCGCAACCTCAAACCGGATATCGCTGCGTTGGCGAAAATTGATATGGGCATCAGTGGTGGAGCAATTGTTTCGGCTTCCGGTGACAATGACGTCGATTATGTGTGCAGGTTTTTCGCTCCATCCGAGGGGATTGACGAAGATGCTGCGACCGGATCAATCCAGTGCACACTCGTCCCATACTGGGCCGGACGCACTGGCAAGCAAACATTTCGAGTGCAGCAACTCAGTTCTCGCGGCGCCCGAATGTGGTGCACGCTAGTTGGTGACCGCGTCAAGATCGCTGGTGAAGTGAAGCTTTATCTACAAGGGACCATCAACATCTAACTTGAGTTCTCTCTTAACTTGAGCGTGCCCCGATACTTCCGGGACCGCCCATCGCAATTTCGCCCAGATCACGAGCAACCCTCCAGGAATCCCAAGGTGAGGGTTGCCGACTAACCACGAACTGGCTGGTTTGTGACATCATTGCTGACTGCTTTTGTGACAGTGTTATCGCCGACCTGTTCCTGCACCTTGGACGGACGATTGACGTGAGGAAGAAGGATGGCAACTGAGGAAGCCGGAATGCTTTCGCGTCCGAGTATTCAGGAATCCGGTATCGGTGAATTTCAATTCCTGTCAAGTTTCGGCTGGTTCCGTAGGGGATAGTTCCCCTATTCTTCGCGGCGAACGATTCGTCATCAACTAACGCCAATCACCGGCGGCGACGAATCCGGCCCAGTAGAAGGGATGTGTACTCTGTTGTTTCGCTCGGCGTTGCCGCAGTGTTTTCAGACTGGCCAGGTAGACAGAGTCGATTGTGGATTGGCGTTCAACCAAACGCTGACGATAAAGTTCCAGCATCAAGGCGCGCGTGGCCTGGTCTTCTACTGCCCACAAGCTCATGATCAATGTGTGCGCACCTGCTACTTGGAACGCTCGACGCAGGCCGAGTACACCTTCGCTGGCGTTCACTTCGCCCAAGCCGGTATCGCATGCGGACAACACCGCCCACTCGGTACCACTGAGGTCGAGCGAGGCAATTTCCTCAGCCGTGAGAATGCCGTCCTCCTCGTCGACGCCAGCCATCTGCCGATGGTTGGCACCTGCGAATGCCAGTCCGGATAGAAGCAAGGGATTTTCCACCGGCACCGACGTTGAACGTGTTTCGGCCCTAGTCGTTTCGGAGGAACTCATCGCGGACGCGCACTGGCTCCCGAGGAAGAAGCCATGTGTCGCCACGTGGAGCACGCGCTTGCCTTGGGCCTGCTGTTTGAAAGCGGCCTCGGTGGCCTTGCTGCCGCGGAGGTGAGTCACGTCGGAAGGGCCTGCGAGTGATGCTCCTCGCAGTTGCACCACGCTTTGCTGCCCCCCACCCTTTGTCCAGAGGACAGCCACTTCTTCGGTCTCGCGCGCTGAAGCTGGCAGCGGTTCAAAGTGCAGGGATTGGAGGTGTCCGCAAGCCGACCTCGGTCCTCGGTACACAGACTTACTTGCGATTTGTTGCAGAGGTTGATGTTCTGCGGCCGATGGCGTTTTCCGCGCGAACAGTTCCGCATCGTCGAAGGCAGGTGCACCCAAGGCGAGGAGGCCCTCACCTGAGCGCGTCTTAGAAGGTACCAGGTCACGCTCGGCGGCGAGATAGTGGAGTGGGCGCCCCGCCTCAATCAAGTAGCCGGACGTGCCTGTGGGAAGCGCAGAGAAGTTCACCAAGTGCAGCGCCCCGTCGGGCACGATGAAGACGCTCCGCGCGTTGCCCACGTACGGAAGAACGGAATCCCATACAGTGCGGCGGAGTCTTGCGCCCGTCACACGATAACCAGTCTCTGAGCGCTTGGCTGCCCTTCCTCCGGACTGCGACTCTTGCGCGATTTGCCGGCGCATCATGGTGACCAGTGTCTCAACGGTCGCCGCCGGACCAAGTTGCACGATCCTAGGCTCCGCCTTTGAATGCCTCCATACAAATGCCAAGTAATGCGGAGTCGGGTCTGCGCGCTTGCCGCTGGGCTTGGTGGGCGTGAAATCATGGTGGCGATAGCGGACGTATGCGATAAGAGCTGCCTTGGAAGGAAGCTCAGCAGCGACTTCATCAAAGCCGATGTGAGTTCGGGCCAGCATTTCACGGAAAGGTTGGCATCGCTCGGCGAGTACGCGTTCGGCGCGCTCTTTTTCTTGGCGTGTGTGGTCGAGCAATTTGTGATAGTAATCGGCGTTTTCTTTACTGGGGCCCTGCACCACCAGGCGCGCCTGGCGCTCGCGAGCCGACATGAGCGTATCGGCCAACAGAGCCAGCTCAGGATCGGTAGCGCCAGAAACAGAGCGATGGCGGGCTGCCATTTCATCGAGCACTAAGGCGCGCGAACGTACCACCGCGCTCCATGCGGAACGCGCCGTATGCCTTTCTTGGACCGCCAGCGTCAGTACCAAGTCAAGGCTCGAAGATCTTTCTTTCGAATAAGCCAGCGCCTCTCGCTCCGATAGGGTGGTCGCAATGAGCTGCCAGTGCTCCCGTCCGATTTCCTCCGCGCGGATGGCGAGAGCAAGTGCCTCCTGGTTCTCACCAGACATAGCTTCTATCTGTGCTAATCCGCGAAGCGTGTCCGCTACCGTGGCATGGTTGGCACCATATGTCTTTTCCTGAATGGCCAAGGCGCGTTCATAAAGTTGTTTCGCCAACACCAGATCTCCGGCCTCCCGTAGGAGGCCGGCTAATTGGCTGAGGGCCACTGCGACAAAGGGGGACTCACTCCCGCGAGACTGCTCCCACAGTCGCAGGGCCCGTTCACATAACGGTCGCGCACGCTCGGGTTCACCCATTCTGGCGAGCGTGATGGCGAGATTCAGCAAAGGTGTACCCAGCTCGGAATGGCTCGGCCCCAACGCCTTTTCATAGATTGTTACCGCCCGTTCCTGCAAAGTCTTTGCCGTCGGGTAATCTCCCGAACTGGCGGCCACCCGAGCCAGACCACTCAACCCATCCGCGTAAGCAACACTTTCGGTCCCGTAGAGCTTCTCGAAGACAGGCAGGGCAAGCTCATAGTTCAGCTTGGCTTCAGTTAAGTCGCCGATCTCCCAGAGCAATTGCCCCAGATTCGCCCTATCGCTGGCAACGCTGGCGTTATTCACCCCCCAAGCCTTCTCTTTAATTGCCAGCGCGCGTTCGGTCACTCGTCTCGCCTCTGTGAAATTGCCAGCACAATAGTAGGCGCGGTAAATAACGCTTAGACTCCTGCCGAAAAAAGGATGGTCGGGGCCATAGGCTTTCTCCACGAGCGCTGAGAATCGTTCGGCCAATGGCAGGGAGGCAGAACAATCGCCCATGTCTGCCAGTACCGCCGCCAAATTGGCCAAGAGAATTCGTACTGCAGCGTGATTTGGTCCAAGTGCCTTCTCCCGAATGCTCAACGCGCGTTCCCAATAAAGCCGTGCCTGCCTATACTCGCCGGCTTGCCATAACACGCGGGCGAGTGTGTACAAGCTCTGCGCCACCTCAAGATCCTGCGGTTCTAAGGATTTTCCCCGGATGGCGAGGGCACGTTCCGCCAGTTGCTTCTTCTCCGGAATATCTGCCACTTTGACTACAAAGAGTGCGTTTGCGAGAACGTCGAGCGCGCGGGCAGTCGCGAGTGAATCGGGGCCACTCTTGGCCTCAACCTCCGTTAGCCAACGGCGCGCCAGTGTCTCGGCTTCGGGATATTTATCTTCGTCCAGGAGTTTTCCCACCTTTGCCTCGTGCCGAACCGCGGCGGCTATAGAAAGAAACTCGTCTGCCCCCGCAGCGGTTCCAGAAGGCATGTGCTCGAAAGCCTGGAGTCGCGTTGACGCGCGCTCCAGCTCGTCCGCGGCAGCAAAACGTCGCTGCCGTTCCACCTTCGCCACCTGCAGCGCCCGCGTCAGCATCTGCTGGCCTTGTGCGTTGTCGATCGTCCAAAGATTCATTGCAGCAGAGACGAGCGGTTCGATCTGGCTTGGACCGTCACCCGCGCGTTCCCATGCTCCGGCAGCCTGCTGCCACGCGGCCGCCGCTTCTGTATTGCGACCGAGCGCCTGAAGCGCCGTCGCCTGGGCAGAATTACTCAATGCCTCTCCTGCTGGGTCTTTGGCTTCGAGGGCTGCGGCTACTGCACGGCTGGCCGCTCTTAGTGCCTCCTCGTACCGGTTGGCTTCCTGCAGCGTTCCAACCTGAGTCAGCAGACTCGCGACAGCTGGAGAAGCTCTGGGCGCGAGAGGTTCGTTCACCGTGTAAGTCAATTGGCAGAAGGCGGGCGGAACCCAGGTACCCGCCGTGAGCAGCGCGAACAAGAAAGCTAGGGAAGAGCCAATAACATGGTGGATGGACAGACCGGAACGAGGCATAACTTCACGTCCTTTTTAGTAGGGCGATTTTCTTTCCAGTGCGGCAAGTTGTTGAAGTAGCTGTCGGGCTTCGTTCTCGCGGTCGCCTTCCAGACGGACCACCTTTTCCAGTTCACCTCGCGCGGCAGCCAAATCGTGCGCTCGGAGGTAAGCTTTCGCGAGATAAAAGTGGGCGTCTTCGAGATAAGGCGTCTCGCCCACGGCAACGGTTTTCTTCAAACTCGCGATGGCTTCCTTGTCGTTGCCAGTAAGCAGGGAACAAGCGCCAAGATAAAAATTGGCTTCGGGCAGAGTTGGATCAAGCCGTGCAGCCTGGTGCAGGCCGGGGAGGACATCCGCGCACTTGCCTTTTTCGTAGTGCGTCATGGCGTCTTGAAATTGATGTCTGGCTTGGCCTACTGCACCCCTTAGGATCACGGGAGTGTATGCGGGCGGCTCAACTTTGGCCAGTTCGACTAACGCCGCATCGACCGATGCCGTCGTCGGAGTTGCCTGAGTAATGGGTGAGGTCGCGACGGTGGTTGTCGGAGCGGTCGAAGTCGGTCGCGGCGAAAGCCAGACCGCCAACGCAACAACCGCCGCGGCAGCAACCAAAGCCGGTGCCCAATACCATGTCCGAGCGACGCGTCGGTGAACCGGTTCGGCGCGAATCTCCGCCGCCCGTTGCTCCAGCTTCCCTTGGAGGGTGCGACAGGTCTCTAGTTCCTCCAGACAGAGCGCGCATTCGAAGTAGTGTTGCTCAAAAGCCTCATGCTCGCTTTCGTCCAATTGGCCGACGAGATACCGCTCTATCAGCTCTTGTTCCTTAACTTGTCGGCAGTCCACGACTGGCATCCTTCCTTTAGTGGTGCAGGGAGCTTTTTCGTGACAGCTTTTGCACCATTTCGACCACCTTCTTCACGGCGCGAGACTTCCTTGTGCGCACAGCCTCGGGAGTCAGCCCTAGCTCCACCGCAATCTTGCCCGGTTTCAGGCCATCCACTAGCGTCATCAGCAGGATCCTTCGGTCTAGGGGCTCCAACTGCTCCAATCCGCGCTGCACCAAGCTTGAGCGCTCCTTATCTTCAAGACCCTCTACCTCCGCAGAAACCAGGGGAAGGTCTGGATCCAAAGGTATTTCCCTCGGCTTCTGACCTTGCGTGCGATGGTGGTTGTTAGCAAGGTTGCGGGCGGTACCGTGGACGAAAGCACTGAGTTTGCCCGAGGCTCGAAGTTGGCCGTTGCGCAGCGCGTTCAGGACAGCCAGCAAGACCTCTTGCGTCAAGTCGCGAGCTGCTTCCGGGTCTCGAGTGCGCGTCAGTAGCATCAGGAAAACCGACTTCTGAAAGAGCCGAACCAAATCGCTCTCCGCAACCGGGTCTCCCTGGCGGACGCGTTCGCCAAGTGCCGCTAGCTCTTCTGGGTCATGGGCATCTATCGCCATGGGTGTGGAAACAATATAAGGCGGACTCTTCTGTGTCCAGCCGTCGCAGATTTTCGGCAACCCCTCAGTTACCTGAATTTCTTTGTAACGATTTCGTGCCGGCAACCACTTACATGGCAGACCGAGAGGCTAGCGTGCGTGCAGAGCCTCCGGGGGAAGAAGGGAAAGCTCACTATTTCTTAACAGGAGGAACAAATGAATAACGCATTCTCGCAATCGATCTTGGGGAAAACATTGATGTTCTTGGCACTGCTTGGCGGTATGCAAACCATTGCATGGGCACAAAGCGAAAACGCCCGTGACAACAGAATTGTCGGAGTCTGGGACGTGCAAGTAACCGTCCGTAATTGCAGCAATGATACTCCACTCTTCAATTTCAGCGCTCTTCACAAGTATGAGCTCGGCGGCATCGGACAGGTCGTCCCCGCCACCAATCCGACTGCACTGTCGGCCCACATTTCCGTTTGGAAGTCTCTTGAGAAGAATGTCTATCAGATGGCGTTCAAAATGTTTAGGTTTGACGCAGCAGGAAACAACATCGGCTGGGTGGTCGTACGGAACAACGTGGCTATTACCGAAGACGGCACTGGATACGCAGGCTCGGGACGAGCAGAAACCTTCGATTCCAACGGAACCAGTGTGGGGGCAAGCTGCCCAACATTCACAGGAACGCGGTTTCAATAGATTCGTAGGACGGCCAAGCCCCGATGACATTACGAAAACTCGTCACCGGGTTTGTGGCGGCCCGGATATGACATGTGGAGCAAACAAGGAGTAATCGGATGAAGTCCAAAGCATTTCATGTTGCCGTAACAGGAGCGCTCGGGGCAATCATCATGGCTGCTGTCGGCTGCGCGGGAGGTCCTGGCGGCACAAGCAGTGGCGGCACAAGCAGCGGCAGCACCAATGGCGGCGCTATCAGTGGCAGCGCCCAAAGCACCGCCGTGCTGATCAACATCGGGGACTTCGCTTCGGTGCCTGAAGCGAACGCTCCGATAGTGGATCGAATTGTCTCCTTCCAACTCACCATTGATGCCGTAACCTTTCGTTCCTCCACTGGCGATTTCCCGTGGCTCTCCCAACCGCGCCGCTTGGAACTGAGCCGTCTTTCTTCCCGATTTGAGCCGCTCCTGGTGCGCAATGTTCCCCGGGGTGACTACAGCGCAGTCGTCATCGGCGTCTCCGATCCGCAGATCAGCTTCTTCGACTCGAGCGGCATCCTTCACGAGAGCGTCGCTGCCACGCTCGCCTCCTCTTCCGAAACTCTCAACATCCAACTCTCTATCGGTTCAACTCCAACGCTCTTTAGCCTCGTACCGTTGGCTGATTCTGTCAGCTTTGCCGACAACGCCGTCACGGTGACCCCGCGGTTCGGGCTCGGGTGGCCCGCCTCCTCGGTGCAAATTGACGACCTGGTCGGAAGTGTTACGAGCGTGGGCAGTAACTCGTTCGCCGTTTACGGTATTGGAACTGCGTCCGCGAACGGCACGTTCACCTTTACAACCGATTCAAACACCAAGTTCCAAGGTGTCACCGGAGTCGGCGAGCTCACGACGGGCACCATTATTGCCGTGAGTGGCAGGCCCAGATCTGACGGTTCACTAATCGCGACCAGGGTAAAGGTTGAAAACAATAATCCGTCTTTAGGACTGGTGATCGAAGGTATCACGCTCTCCATGGCCCCTGGCCGGTTCCAAATGCTTGTTCGCCAATTTTCCGGATTGGGAGCCCCCTGGCCTGCGGTGGGCAGGGCGCTCAGCCTCGACGCTAACGCAGCTACCCAATTCCGCGTTGATCGCGACAATGTTGATCTGACAAACCTGAACTTCATGCCCACGTTCGACGCCCTGAACATGGTTCTCGGACAGAACGTGAGGGTCTCGACCACCGGAAGTGACATCGCCACCTCCATCCCCTTCATCGCCGAACAGTTGACATTGGAGCCACAATCGCTCGACGGGATCGCCAGCGCTCCCGCGTCCGGCTCCGTGTCCGGACAATTTGCCTTCACCCTCAATCTGTCGGGTGATTCCGCTTTCGCTTATATGACCGGCCACAACTCAGTCCTAGTGACGCTGCAACCTTCGACCAGGATGTTCGTCTTCAGCCTTGGTGACGGTTGTGTTTCTTGCATCACGAATCAACCTGTGCGCGTGCGCGGGCTCCTGTTCTTCTCCAAAGGCCAGTACCAACTGGTGGCCGATCAATTGGCCGAAAACTAATACCGGAGATCTTATGGAACGGAGACTTAGAATGGCTCATCCGAGGTGTCCGGTTCATGTTGAAATGATTGCCAGTCCAGGGGAGATGTCTTTCCCAAGCACACCACAGACGCGTTCTGATGGCGTTCTTTACTCCCGGATTACGGGCAAGATTCGGAAGTTACGTCTTTCGCCTTTCCTCGTACCGCCCTGGTGTGCCAATTGTGTGCGCATTTCAGCCGCTAAATGGGGCGCGAGGAAATCAAACACCGGCTGACTGTCGGTAAGCCGCCTGCTTCTGAGATGAGTCCCCAGGTGCCGAGTTTCCGGTACGAATCGCACGAAAAGGGGTCGGATGAAACCAGTTGGTTGTACACCACAATATTTCTGATCTGCCCGTGGAGAGGAGGCTTAGGCGAACGGTTGTTGCGAAGTTAAGAAACCCTGATCGAGGACTTGGATGATCTTCTCGATTCCAATACTCGACCGAAAGCTCGTAAGCCAGTCGGTGACTAAAGCGATCAAGACCTTGGCAGAATCACCTGGCGCGCGATCGAGAATGCGCACGCCTAGAAAGCTACCTTCAGTTTGCCGATTCCAACAACAGGAACGGGGGGCACGTACCAAGTTGACGGCCCCCTTCCGGCTTCTCAGGCGACGTCGAAGCGATCGTGGTCCATCACCTTGGTCCATGCCGCCACGAAGTCTTTCGCAAACTTCTCCTTCGAGTCCGCGCACGCATAGACTTCCGCGAGAGCACGCAGCTGGGAGTGCGAACCGAAGATCAGGTCCACACGGGTGCCGGTCCACTTGATCTGGTTCGTCTTCCGGTCTCGTCCCTCGTACACGCCTTCCGAGCCATTGGCGGGCTGCCATTGCGTGTTCATGTCGAGCAGGTTGACGAAGAAGTCGTTCGTCAACGTCTCTGGCTGCTTGGTGAAGACGCCGTGTGTGGACTTCCCGGCATTTGCACCCAGGACGCGCAGGCCGCCGACGAGGACCGTCATCTCAGGCGCGGTCAGCTTCAGCAATTGCGCCCGATCCACCAACAGCTCCTCAGCCGTTAGGCGCTGCTTGCCATGGACATAGTTCCGGAACCCATCCGCGGTCGGCTCGAGCGGCTCGAAGGATTCGACGTCCGTTTGTTCTTGCGACGCGTCCATGCGCCCCGGTTTGAAGGGGACTTTCACGTCGTGCCCGCCGTCCTTCGCGGCTTTCTCGATCGCCGCACTGCCGCCGAGAACGATCAGGTCAGCCAGCGAGACCTTCTTCCCGCCAGACTGTGAAGCGTTGAACTCCTTTTGGACCGCTTCGAGCGTGTGCAGCACCTTCGCCAGCTGAGCTGGCTGGTTGACTTCCCAGTCCTTTTGCGGCGCGAGGCGAATGCGCGCACCGTTCGCTCCACCGCGCTTATCAGAGCCGCGGAACGTCGACGCCGATGCCCAAGCCGTCGAGACCAGCTGGGAAACGGACAGGCCAGACGAGAGGATTTTCGCCTTCAAAGCAGCAATGTCCTGCTCCCCGATCAGCGGATGATTCACAGCGGGGATCGGGTCTTGCCACGGCAGGTGCTCCTTCGGAACGAACGGGCCGAGATAACGCACGATCGGGCCCATGTCGCGGTGCGTCAGCTTGAACCACGCCCGGGCAAACGCGTCTGCGAGCTGGTCCGGATGCTCGTAGAAGCGCCGTGAAATCTTTTCGTAAGCAGGGTCGAACCGCAAGGCGAGGTCAGTGGTCAGCATGGATGGCGCGTGACGCTTTGAGGCGTCGTGAGCATCCGGCACCGTACCGTTGCCTGCCCCATTTTTCGGTTTCCACTGATGCGCACCAGCCGGGCTTTTGGTGAGTTCCCATTCGTAGCTGAACAGGTTCCTAAAGAAGTTGTTGCTCCACTTCGTAGGCGTAGTGGTCCAAATGACTTCCAGGCCGCTGCCGATGGAGTCTCCCCCTTTGCCAGTGCCAAATTTGCTCTTCCAGCCGAGGCCCTGCTCCTCGATGGTGGCCGCTTCCGGCTCCGCGCCGACCAATTTCGCATCGCCAGCGCCGTGGGTTTTGCCGAAGGTGTGACCGCCGGCAATCAGCGCTACCGTTTCTTCGTCGTTCATTGCCATGCGGCGGAACGTTTCGCGAATATCCCTGGCCGCCGCGACGGGATCCGGCTTGCCATTCGGCCCTTCCGGATTCACGTAGATCAGACCCATTTGTACGGCGCCGAGAGGGCTCTGAAGATCACGTTCGCCGCTGTAGCGCTCGTCCGCCAGCCACTTGCCTTCGGGGCCCCAGTAGACGTCCTCTTCGGGCTCCCAGACATCTTCGCGCCCGCCGCCGAAACCGAACGTCTTGAAGCCCATCGACTCGAGGGCGACGTTCCCTGCGAGAATCATCAGGTCGGCCCAGGAAATTTTCCGGCCGTACTTCTGCTTGATCGGCCACAGCAGTCGGCGCGCCTTGTCGAGGTTCACGTTATCCGGCCAGCTATTGAGCGGCGCAAAGCGCTGCTGGCCGGCTCCCGCGCCACCGCGCCCGTCGCCGATGCGGTACGTGCCTGCGCTGTGCCACGCCATCCGGATGAACAGTGGACCGTAGTGGCCAAAGTCGGCAGGCCACCAATCCTGCGAGTCCGTCATCACGGCATGAAGGTCCTTGATCACGGCATTCAGGTCGAGACTCTTGAATTCCTTGGCGTAATCGAATTCCTCGCCCATCGGATCGGACAGGGTGGAGTGCTGATGAAGGACCTGAAGATTCAGTTGGTTTGGCCACCAGTCACGGTTCGTGTGTGTGGGAGATGCGCCCGTGAACGGGCACTTGGCTTCGGTTGACACGTTTTGCTCCTCCTTGGCGAGTTCTTTCTCCATGAGTTCATTTCTCCTTACGTCTTAACCCAAAAAAACTGTGATGAAATACAAAAGGATTTCGGGCTTACCGATTCGGGCAAATCACTGGCTCGCTCTGCCGACGCGGCCATTCATACGGTATCCAAACCCACGACACTTAACGGGAAGCGCTGCGCTGAGCGCACTTCGGGCAGAACCCGCGGAAAATGAGATGGCATTCAAGAACAATTCGCTTACCGAGAGAACGAGAGGCAGGCCTGGGCACGTCGTACCACTCCATGTCCTCCACATTGCCGCAGCGTTCGCAGATGAAGTGGTGGTGCCGCATGCCTTGCAGATCGAATCGCCCGGCGCGGCCCTCGACGGCCACTTCACGCACCAAACCCGCTTTCACCAAATCCCGCAGATTGTTATAAGTCGTGGCCCTCGAAGAGCGCGGATCCACGCGATTCACGGCTTCAAAGATTTCCGCAGCCGTGGGATGCCCCTTGTGGTCCATCAAGAATGCCATCACGGCGTAGCGCTGCGCCGTGCACCGCAACCCGCTGCCCTCCAGGGACCGCTTAATCCCTTCGGCGTCCATAAGACAGTTTAGATTATATCTAATATAATATTTTGTCTAGATCCATAGTGCGCGATACGATCTTTTCGTCGGAGTTGGACGCCGAAGTGAAGAGCACCTTTGGACTCAGAGTATTGCGTACGCCGGTCCGGGCACCTCAGGCGAATGCCTATTGTGAACGAT
>UEXW01000154.1_pt1 | contig 23758 bp, 17 predicted proteins | sample 4301151 | NCBI WGS metagenome assembly UEXW01 (sample SAMEA4773176, study PRJEB27434) | metagenome | biome: 2259; feature: agricultural soil; material: soil | place: USA | collected 2014-09 | depth 0.25 m | reverse complement strand
ATCAAATCGGGCCGCCTGCGATTCCCAAGGATTGGTTTCCTGCTCCATCACCACGCTTTTCATCAGAATCTCCAGAAATCAGTGCACTTGTAAGATGCGCGCAGCCGGGAGCGGGAAACGCCCCTCGGCACACAAATGCAGCAGTATATGAGCGGCAAGTCAGTGTGGCAAGCCGCCAACGTTACTGGGAAGTAATACTCTTCGCCAAGTCTGTCATCCTGAGCGCAGTGGGGTGAAGCCGAACGAAGTCGCACGACTTTGCGTCTCTTTCCGTGGGTAACGAGCGATGGTAAGCCTTTGGCCCCGAACCTTGGGAGTAATCTCAGATGTTTCTGATCTCCCAGCTCAACGATGTACTGTCGTAGCTCAGACTCTAGATCTTGATCTCCATCCCCTCCGCTGCCGCCCGCACACGGGGATAGTAATTCCGCGCTTCCGCAACCACCTTGTCGATCACTCCATCATCGTGATCCGGATCATGATGGAACAGCACGAGTTCTTTGGCTCCGCTCTCCATGACGATGTTCACCGCCTCACGCCAGTGGCTGTGTCCCCAGCCACGCCGGCGCGCTTCGTATTCCTCCGGCAGGTACTGTGCGTCGTAGATCAGAACATCCGCGCCCTCAGCCAGTTTGCGGACATTCTTGTCAAAACGCTCGTCACCCGGTTCGTTGTCCGTGGCATAGACCAGGATGCCTTCGCGGGTTTCGAGCCGGAATCCCATGCACCCTTGCGGATGATTCAGCCACATCGCCCGCATGCTGGCGTGCTCATCAAGTTGAGTTTTTCCTTCCTCGATGTCGTAGAAGTTGCGCTGCGCTTTCATTTCGCTGGTATTCACCGGAAAGTAGGGCGAGGCCATCTGCTCTTCCATCACGGTTTGAAGGCTACGCGTACGTCGTGACGAGTGGAAAACAAACGAGTTCTGCGCGTTTTCGTACAGCGGCCGGAAGAAGGGAATGCCCTGGATGTGGTCCCAGTGAAAGTGAGATACAAAGATGTGAGCCGAAACCGGCGTCTCGTTGGACTGACTTTCGAGATGCTGGCCCAGGGTACGGAAGCCCGTTCCGCAATCAAAAATATAGAGGTTATCGCCGAAGCGCACCTCCACGCACGAGGTGTTTCCTCCATAGCGCAAGTTCCCGGCTTGAGGAGTAGGCGTCGACCCACGCACTCCCCAGAACTTGACCCGCATACTCCCCCGTTTGATTGAGGCTCGAATGAATTCCAATCTTCCGACGCAACCACTTCCCCGTCAATGGTTTCGCTGGTTCCGAAGGTAACGGAGGTGCAGGCACGAAAAGCTCCAAAAGCGAATGCCTGGGAATGCGCGGCGCGCCAATAGTGACAAGCCGATGACCGATGACTTACAACCGACGTCTATAATGAAAACCCTTCCGTTGCCGCGCGCCGGTTTCGGATCACCTGCATGCTTCAACCTGATTACAAAGAATTTTCGCGCCTCGCCGGAGAGGCGACGCTGGTGCCGGTTGTAAAGTCCGTCACCGCCGACCTGCTCACGCCGGTCTCGGCATTTCTTGCCGTCGCTGAAGACGAACCGCACTGTTTCCTGCTCGAATCCATCGAGCGGGGCGAACAGATTGGTCGCTACACGTTCCTGGGCGCGCGGCCTTACATGCGTGTGTGGGCTCGTGGAAATGAAGTCGTGGTGGAACGCGGTGCCCGCCGCGAGCAGCGCACGGGCAATGTTTTCGAAACGCTGAAGGAACTGCTGCGCGCCCACCGCCCCGCGCATCTCCCGGGATTGCCGCCGTTTACGGCGGGCGCTGTGGGTTATTTCGCCTACGACGCCGTTCGCCGGCTGGAAAGCATCGGAGAGCGCACGAAAGACGACTTGTCGGTGCCCGATTGCGTGCTCATGTTCTTCGATCGCCTGCTGGCGTTCGATCATCTTCGCCACCAGATTCACATCATCGCTACCGTAGATGTTTCCAAAGAGGCTCCGAAGCGGGCTTACGATCGTGCTTTGAAAGACATTGCGGCGATCGAGAAACGTCTGGCCGCTGGTTTGCGCCCGGCGCATTGGCAAAAAGCGAAAGCGAAGAAAGGAAACCTCAAAGTTCACGCCGGAACCAGTCGCGAGCGCTACATGCGCGGCGTGGAGCAAGCCAAGGAATACATTGCTGCGGGCGACATCTTCCAGGTCGTTCTCTCCCAGCGGGTTGACTTTCAGCCGGATGTTCCGCCCTTCAACCTGTATCGCGCTCTGCGCACGGTCAACCCCTCGCCCTACATGTATTTCCTGCGCATGGGCGACATGCACGTGCTGGGCTCGTCGCCCGAAATGCTGGTACGCGTGACCGGGCCGAAGCTGGAGTACCGGCCCATTGCCGGGACCCATCCGCGCGGCAAAGACGAAGCCGCCGACGCTCAGCTAGAACAGCAGATGCGCAGCGACGAGAAAGAGCGCGCCGAGCATGTGATGCTGGTCGACCTCGGCCGCAACGATTTGGGGCGAGTCAGTGAATACGGATCCGTGAAAGTGCGCGACCTCATGTATGTGGAACGCTACTCCCACGTGATGCACCTGGTCTCAGCGCTAGAAGGAAAGTTGCGCACGGATCTTGACGCTATCGACGCCTTTGCCGCCTGCTTTCCCGCAGGCACGTTGAGCGGCGCCCCGAAGGTGCGGGCCATGCAGATCATCGAAGAGCTCGAGCCGACGCGCCGTGGTGTGTATGGCGGCTCGGTGCTGTACGCCGACTTTACCGGCAATCTCGATTCGTGCATTACGATCCGCACCATGTTCATGAAAGGCAAACACGCCTACCTGCAGGCGGGCGCGGGAATCGTGGCGGATTCCGATCCGGCGAAGGAATTTCAGGAAAGCATGAACAAAGCGCAAGCCGTGATGCGCGCAGTGGAAATGGCGCGGAACGGGTTGTAAGTATCGTTGACCGCTGGTCGTGGGGTTCGGGCCCTGGGCTTTCGGCTCTCGGCTTTGGGTTTTGCGGACCACAGCCGTTAACTCTGGTGCCCAACGGAACAGTCTCCGCGAACCCGGTTCTGGGCCTCTCAGCTTACCAAGCACGCTGATGTTAGCCTGAAGATAACAACACTCGTTTGCAGGGCCCTCAGGCAGACGACCAGGGCTGGGACGGGTGAGAACCTCGACCGGCACTCCAAACAACGCCCTAGGGGCTTCTAAACGCAAAAGACGGGCATTCTACCCGCTGGCGGCACCTGCATTTTGCGATCACAATTGGGCCGTCCACTTGTTTTCAGTAACTTAGCTTTTAGGTAACGATCTCGCGTTGGTGACGAAACTGGTTGCTGCCGAGCGAATCTTTGTCTTGAGGCGAATTCACAAATCTTTACCGCAGAGTTCGCCGAGCCAATCCGCAGAGGGCGCGGAGTTCTGGACGATCGACGAGTGTTGTGGGTCCCAGAGCCCAGAGCCTCTAATTCTTCCCGTCGTGATACGCCATGCTCACCAGCACCGCCGCGCCGTAGACGATCAGCACCTCCATCCCGGAGAAGTCGCCATGCAGGGTATGGATGACAATCGCCAGGGCAAAAATTATGAGCAGCAGGTATCCGCCCAGCATCGTGGTGAGAGGAATCAGAAACAAAATGGCCGCGACCGTCTCGCTGCCTGAAAGGACCAGGCGCACTCCGGTCAGAGCGCCGGAGTGCCCAGGGACGTGCAGTTTCGACCAAGCAGAGTGAAACGTCTGGTACGACGCCCACAAAACTACCAGGCCTACCGACCAGCGCAGGAACGGAATCGCCAGCCGTTTCACCTGCGGCTTCATTTCTTTTTCCTCTTTGCGACCACGGCCTGGCCGGGGCGCCCTTCCTTGAGTTTGTGGCTGGCGTTGGCGTCGAGCTCGAGGCCGTAGAACTTCTTCAGGTCCTTGATCCGGCGAAGGGACTCTTCACTGAACGGGGTTTTTCCGTCAAAGGCATGCAGAACGATCCCTTCCAGCAGATCGCCCAGGGTCATGTCGTGGTACTCCGCAAATCCTTTGAGCACCTTCAGGATACGTTTTTCCATCCGTACCCCGGTTTGTACGCGTTCCACTACGAAGCGGTCTTCTACAATTGCTGGATTCATGGTACCAGTGTACCGTAGTACCTTGGTAAGCAAAACCAACCGGGCTGATGAAAGTCCTTTGCAGATCTCAGCAACCAGCAGGGAAGGGGGAAATGGGGAACACAGGGTCCTACGCTCCGGTCGGGATAGTGCTCCTCAACAAAGCGCAGAACAGAGCGCAAGCGACTTAAATCTCTTACGATTGGCGGAAGCGTGTGCGAGTCGAAAGTGCTGGCTAACGTCGTTTGAACAACATGCGATGCGGCAGATGCCAATTTACGCATTGTTTCGGATGCAGGTTCACGGCAACGGCACAGCAATCGCACACCCTCAAGCCGTGGAATCACGGGCTGACCGCAGACCAGGGAATTCTTGATTTCTCACACCTGCGTAGGAATCGTAGGCAACCCTGGGGACTCGAACCCCAGACCTCTACCGTTGTCATGGTCGCGCTCAACCGGAACTGATGACATTCCACGGCAGTGGCAGCCACCTTTGGCGTTGCAAGGAACTCTCAGGAACTGCTCATGGACCCTAATTGGACCCAGATTGCGGGGTTAGAAAATCTCCTCCAGAAATCGCCACGCACCGCCCCCGAACGCCCGCGTCCTGAAGCCGTCCATGGTGGCGTTAGAAGAGTTTAGTTTCCTAATCTTCCTGTCACGGGACACGCATCGGCAAACGCCTAAGCTCACCCGTTTTTTTGGTTCTTCGTTACCCTAGCGTCATTACACACCTCCTCAGGAAAAAGCTCAAACATTCCTAAGCTGTTCTTCAGTCATGCCGAAATAGTGCCCCAGTTCGTGCATGAGTGTTTGGCGGATTTGCTGGCGGACTTCTGCCTCGCTCGAACAGACGGCTTCGATGTTCTTTTGATAAAGCACGATGTGGGCTGGACCTGTCGATAAGTCAAAGACGCTCTTCTTGGTGGCTGGCACGCCGTGAAAGATGCCGAGAAGCAATCGCCGTTTCTGCTCCAGCTGGGGTGGTGACTGGTTCGGCGGGAAGTCCTCTACGAGAATCGCGACGTTCTTTATGCGGCTACGAAATTCTTTCGGCAGCGAGTCTAGCGAATCCTCAACAACCTTGATGAAATGTTCGCGCTTCATCGTTCACCCGCCGAGAAATGAGGGCACGCTCACACTGAATAGCCGCTATTTTCGTCGTCATTATCATCCCGTTCCTCGGCGTCTCCTTCGTCTTTCTTTTCCTCGTCCTCTTCGTCTTCTTCCTCGTCTGGTTCTTCTCGAAAGCGGACACGATCATAGGGGTGTGCGTCGAGATATTCTGAACGTATTATGCTCATGTTCAATGGTACGCCTCGCGCCACTTCGCCCGAGCAGCGAATGTGATTCGGACTATAGAAGCTGGCGTGCTCTATTTTGCCCTCGTGTTTGCGGCAGGCTTTGTCCTCGGTACTATCCACACGCTGTGGGTTGTCCCACGCGTCGGCACGAGGAATGCCGAACTAATGGAAACACTAATCATTGCTCGTGGTCACCATTGTGGCAGCACGGTGGATCATTCTGCGCCTCGGCGTGCCCTTTACTATTTCGGCCCGACCTGGGATGGGTTCATCGCGCTCCTCCTCCTGCTCGTCGCGAAGTTCGGATTCGTGCTCTGGCTTCGGGGGCAAACAATTCGTGAGTACTTTGCCAGCCGAGACCCCGTTGCGGGAACGGTCTACGGTTTGATGCTTGCGGTATTTGCCGTCATGCCGCTTCTGGTGCGATAGAACGTACTGAGGCTTAGATGACTCTAAGCGACATCAAACGATGGTTGTATCGTGGTCAGCGACCGAACTGGATCGCGAGGACTCCGAATAGAGCGTCGGCTGCTGTAGGCTCGTCGGGTGTCGCGTCCAACTTCCTGGTGACATTGGAAGTGAGCGGACGAAAGTCGGGGCGGACGATCTCGCTGCCAGTGGTCGTGGCCATCGTCCATGGACAGCGGGTACTTGGTGTCCATGCTTGGAAATAACGTGCAATGGGTGCAAAACGTTCGTGCAGCGGGTGGAAGACCAGTTCTCCGAAGCGGTGTGGTTGTGAGGAGGTCGAACTCGAAGAACTCTGCGGACCTCATCCGAGTTGTAAAGCTCACTTTCTTACTGTCGTGCTACGTCCGACCAGAAAAGGTTCATGTCTATTTGTCTCCATTGATGGCTACGCTCAGCGCAGTCATCGCTGAAGAGGTACTACTACCCCACATGGCGGAACTGCCCCATAATGCGGAAAACCCCTGCGCAGTACTACTTCCCCACATGGCCGAGCTGCCCCACATGGCAGAGCTGCCCCACATCGCAGAGCTACCCCACATTGCCGAGGTATCGCTCAGAAATCCATTGCTGCCCCAAACGGCGGAGGAGCCCCACATGGCGGAACTGCCCCAAAGCGCCGACGAATCGCTTACCAGATAGACGTTTTCAGTCGCCGCATCGTATACCGCAGTGGGCGATGTTGCGCTTCGCGTCGGTAAGCTCGAGTCCTGCAAGGCTGCTTGAATGTCCAGATAACCCGCGCCCACTGTGAAGATGTCATATTGGATGTTGAAGGTGCTGTATCCGTCCACAACAGTCGTGTAGCGTGGAAGGTTCTTGTATGCAGTCCTCATTAGCCGCGCCTTCACTTGATCCGGCGTAATGCTGGGATTCTGTTCAATCAGAAGCGCCGCAGCCCCGCTCACCATGGGAGCGGCCATGCTTGTCCCGCTCAGAATAAAGTAGTCCGGCGAGGGCGGAGCAGTAGACCCAGGTTTTACTATGACGTTTTCGTAATAGGTAATGGGTGGCCGGTTATTGGGATAGGCCTTGACCAGCGTAGAGTCGGCTTTTCCAAGGATCGATACTACTCGATTACCTGGAGCTACGATGTCTGGTTTCGCGATGTGGTCGACCGCGGTTGGACCCTTAGAGCTGTAGGAAGCCATGACGTCGTCGCCGCGGTCGGGAGTGCCCACGGTGTTCATAGCACCCACGGTGATCACGTACGGATCGTTGCCGGGCGCGGTGATCGTGCCATAGCCGTTTGTGCCGAGACTATTGTTTCGACCGTCATTGCCAGCAGCCACAACGACTACGATTCCCGCCCTCCAAGCCGCCTCGACTGCCTGGCACAATGGATCTTGAGTATAGCTCTCAAAAATGGGCCGCCCGACTGAAAGATTCATAACCCGGATGTTGTATTTGCTTTTTAATTGGATAGCCCGATTGATCGCATTGATCACAGAAGCATCAGTGCCATGTCCGGTTTTGTCCAATGCGTGGAAGTTAATCAACGAAACCCCAGGAGCAACCCCCTTAAACTGAAACGTGCAAGCACTACACGAGGAGTCGGTGGCATTACTGGCGATAATTCCCGCTACGTGGGTACCATGACCATACTGGTCGTCAGCCCCACCGCCGATGGTGTCATAGTTGGCAACGACATGAGATCCAGGACCGATCAGGGTTCCTAACGAACCGCTCGCATTTAGGTCGGCATCACCGTGGATGCCGCTGTCGATGATCGCTACCCCAACTCCCCTACCGCTCAAACCGAGACTCCAAGCGTAGCTCGTCAGCACCGCGGCAGTCGCGTTGTTCAGATGCGACCCCAGGGGACGGTTCGGCGATACGTACACAACATCCGGGTCGTCGGCCAGTACTGCAAGTCGCGACGCGGGGATATGGGCGTGGAGACCTCTTACCGAAGGAAGGGATTCATGGAGTGTTCCGCCGAGCGCGGTGAGGTGACCACGATGAGCTTCGGAAGGAGTCTTCTTATATTGAACAATCACGTCCACAGCATCCGCACCTAAACGACTTCGGAATTCGGGTGCTAGTTTGTGCCTGGTCATGCCCGCCGACCTATGAGCAGCTGGTCTCGTCAGGTTCGTGGCCGTTCTACCTTGGGCTCCGCACAGGATGATGACACCCAAGATCGCCAAGACGGCGAGTAACGTGCGTTTCACAGAGTACCTCCAAGAGCTTAGATTGCACCTATGCTACAGAGCAGGCCCCCAGACTAAGTATCGTTACGCTGGCTGCAAGCCACTAGTAACAATTACACAACATATTCATCATCCCATAGTGCTGAAGTACTACTCGTCGCCGTTAGCCAACACCGACGTGGCGCTACTTGATCCGTTAAGCGTGCCCCAAATCACACTGGTCGGGGAGCACGAGCTCCCCCACAGCACACTGAAACCTTGTGTCGCCGTTGTGCCCCAGATCACGGACGAACCCCACAGCACCGAATGACCAGTAACGTCAGTCCCCCAGATCACCGACGTGCCCCACACTACCGACGTGCCCCACACCATAGAACTGCCCCACAATACCGAGCTGCCGTTTACCAACGTTACCTGGCCCGTCGAGGAGTTATAGGTTGCCACGGGGGACCTGGCGACACCCACCGAGGAGGACGCCGAATCCGTGTTGTCGAGAGCCGCCGCGATATCCAGATAACCTGCTCCCACGGTGAAGATGTCTGCCTGCTCAACATATGTGACACCCGCCGCCGCATCAGTGGAGGTCGAGTACAGAGGCACATTCTTGTATGCGCTCTTCATCAGACGTGCTTTCAACTGGTCAGGCGTGAGACCGGGATTCTTCTGCAGCATCAGCGCGGCTGCCCCGGCTACTTGTGGCGCTGCCATGCTGGTGCCACTCAGTCGGAGATAATAGGGCGAATTGTCTGCGGACGTTGTGTGCTGATAATTGGCAAACGGAATTTGGGTAGACGGGTAATTAGTGTCAAGACTCGCATTCGGGCCAAGTAGAGAGACCACTTTGTTGCCGGCCGCCACGATGTCCGGTTTCACAAAGTGATCGAGAAATGTCGGACCCTTTGAGCTATAGCTGGTGACCACGTCGTCGCTGCGATCCGTTGTGCCAAAAGTACGCATCGATCCGACTGTGATGACATAAGGGTCATTGCCCGGAGACGTGATAGTGCCATATCCACTTCGATTGTTCGAGTTGTCTCGGCCATAGTTGCCGGCAGCTACCACCACAAAGATGCCGGCCTTCCAAGCCTGCTCTACAGCCTGGGTAAGGGGGTCCGTGGTGTAACTCTCATAGACACCGCGCCCAAGCGATAGGTTGATGATCCGGATATTGTAGGTCGACTTCAGACTGATCGCTCTTTGAATCGCAGCAATTACATTGCTGTCTGTGCCCACACCATTGCGGTCGAGCACTTTAAGACTTACCAACTTAACGTTGGGCGCGATCCCCATGTACGTAACGCTGCAATTGCCACAGCCAGCCCCAGACCAGTAGCCGTTTCCACCGATGATCCCAGCAACATGCGTTCCGTGGCCATACTGGTCATCCGTACCCTGTCCCGTGAAATCCTGCGCATAAACCACTCGGCCGCTCAGATCAGAATGTGAACCGATGCCACTGTCAATAACTGCAACTGTCACGCCGCTCCCGTCATATCCATAGCTCTGGGCGATGTCAGCGTTGACCGCTTCAAATTGAGCCGTATAGCCTGTGCTCTGAACACTTCGATCTGGAGAGACGTAGGCCACGTCCGGATCATTGGCGAGTGCGGTCAAGGCCGATGCTGGGACGGAGAAGGCGTGGCCCTTGATCAAGCCAAGCTCACGTACCAGGCGTCCGCCCTTGGCGCGCACCATTTGCACGTGACGTTGCCCGGGAGTCTGCTTGAACTGAACAATCACACGTACGGGAGCTTCGCCAGAAACGTGGGGCTGCGCCTGTTGAGCAAGCTGCGTGAGTTCTGGAGCCATTTTCAGACTCCGCATGTTGGCAGGCACTCCTCTGACTGCTGCCTTGCTGGCTTGTCCCAGGCTTAAGCTCGTGCTTAAGACCAGGGCGCACAACAGAGATACCTTCCTACCCCACGCCGCACTCCAGTTTGATCTACGCTTCATAATCCAATCCATGAGTCATACGGTTGACCTCGCTGATCGGTTTCTCAGTCAGCCCACACCGTCTTCCGGCACACCAGCGGGTGCAGGTCGTGTGCCAAATTAAGTTGCTGTAAGTGATTGACTACCAAGCGAGCTCTATTAGCGACCCTACGCGCATGGTGACAACCTGTCTCAGGTTGTGGCCAGCATGCCCAATGGATGGCACCGCAGTCGTAACCGTCAGTTGGTTACCCTGGTGGGAGATTGAACGATAACCTACTTGAGGGCCTACTTACGCAGAGCTTGTGACGCCGGACGCACAGCGTGCGGGCGGTGTCGCAATCTCATTCAAGAGTGGACACCTACTTGGGAAGATAAATATTATTTTATAGCCGGAGTGGATTGCTCACTGGGGTCCATTGTCTCTTCGGCCGCTATTCTCCAACCTTCATTTTGCATCTGATGGCGCAGCCATCGATTGAGTTCTTTCCGCGCTTTCGGACTCACATTCGTAAAGCTGATTCCTGCGCGACCATGCGCATTCACCCACGCCAGTCGTCCTGATACCTGGACACTGTGGGCGGAACGAGGAAGCCGGAATCGAACCTGGAGGTCAATGTCGCGCCCCAAATCCCTGGTCAATTCTTCGACGCCCATCCCGCCTTCACTGCAGTTCACCGCGATACATGTGGATGTTGCTCCCGCATCGTTTTCCAGCGATACCGCAATTCGCACCGGAATCCGAAAGCAGCGCTCTTGCTCTTGACGCAACGATCCCAAGGCGCTGGGCGCGGCACGCCCTCCAGCGCTCAGTCCGTAGTCTCGCAATTTTCGACTCAACGTGCGACGTGAAATGCCAAGTTGCTCAGCCGCCCGCCCACGATGACCACCGGTGTCCTCGAGTGCCCTCTTGATTGCGAGTTCCTGCAAGCTGTCTAACTTGGTCGTGGGCCCTGCACTCTCCAAGGGATGCTCATCCGCATGCGTCGCGTTGCGGAGTTCCTGGTTTACCTCCGAGGCAGTGATGTCCGGTCCGAATGCTAGTACCGTAACCTTACTTATAACATTCTGCAGCTCGCGTACATTTCCTGGCCAGGAGTAGGCCTCAAGCGTCCGCAGGGCCTCTTCAGAGAAACTTAGGCCGGAGCCTTGTTGCATTAGAAAGTGTCTTGCGAGCACATTGATGTCGTCAACCCGCTCTCGTAGCGGAGGCACATTGAGTTCGAACTGGGTAAGCCGATGGTAGAGATCCTTCCGGAATCGTCCCGCGCTTACCTCTTGTTTCAAGTCACGATTCGTGGCTGCCACTACACGCACATCGGAGGTGATCTTTTGATGGCCGCCCAGGCGATAGTACGGAGCGCGGTCAAGCACACGGAGCAGTTTCACCTGTATCTTCAGATCTAGTTCTCCGATTTCATCCAGGAAAATCGTTCCCTGATGGGCCAATTCGAACAGTCCCGGCTTTGATGTGTCGGCACCGCTGAACGCTCCCTTTTCGTACCCGAATAACTCACTCTCGACGAGATTCTCCGGCAAGGCTGCACAATTGATCTCGACCAACGGCTTGGTACATCGCAAGGATCGCTCGTGAATGGCATGCGCAATCAGCTCCTTACCGCTGCCCGTCTCTCCGGTGATCAGCACGGTTCCCGTGTGGCGAGCTACACGCTCCACCATGGCCATGAATTTGATCATGACCTCGCTGGCGACAATGAATTGCACGCCAGCACCCGAGTTGCTTGAAATCGCGAGCTTGCTCATCTCATTCCGGCTGAGAGCAGTGCCCCACCTTCAACCACCTTGCGCCCACTTCCGTGTGAGCAACGCAGCGCCCCAGCATGTCACATACATCACTGGACAGCTAGCCCCGTCAGGATTAGCACGGTCACTTTGGTAACCACGGAATATCGCTGTTTGGCCCGCTTGGCCCCGTTGTACGCCTCCTATCGAAATCGATGCCTTTTACAACGATTTACGATCCGTCCAGCTTATCGCCCGCGTGCAGCCTGAAAAAGTTCCGTAAACTGAATGATGAGGACTTCCTTCAACCACGAGCGGCGGTCACACACCATAGTAATCCGTTCCAACGTAGCCATTTTATTCACGGATCGAATTCAGAATTAAAATGAGAGTTTCGATGCCGATACGCGCCAAAGCGTTCGTCAGTGTCACCGCATTATTAGGAGCCTTCGTACTCACGACGGCTGTCTGGCACTGGCAATCCGACGATTCGCTGCGCTTCGCCTGTTACCTGCTCATCGCCATTCTAGCTTCGACGATGAAGGTTGTTCTTCCCGGCATCGAGGGCACCATGTCGGTGCATTTCCTTTTCGTTTTACTCGGAATCCTGGAACTTTCCTTGCCGGAAACTTTGGTGATTGGTTGCACAGCAGCCTTGATCCAAAGTCTGTGGAAGCCGCGGCGACCACCTGAACCCGCAAAGGTGGCATTCAATGTCTTGAGTATGACGGCGAATGCCATCTGTTTGACATACTTCGCATATCACTTGGCAGCTGGCCCGCTTCGGCACAGCCTACCCCTGATGTTGGGTGCCGCCGCCTGCGCGTACTTCCTCAGTAATACCCTGCCGGTGTCACTCGCGATCGCCCTAACGGAAGGAAAGTCGCTGAAGTCGGTGTGGGCAGAAACCTACTTCTGGTCATTTCCCTACTACTTGATAGGTGCCTCACTTGTGGGTTTCATTGGGTTCCTGAACCGACTGGTAGGTTGGCAAACTTCGCTTCTGGTCTTACCACTGATTTATTGGATCTATCGTTCCTATCGCCTTTACTTGGGGCGTCTCGAAGACGAGAAGAAAAGGGTGGAAGTCGAAAAGGCACACGTGGAAGCGGAAAAACGTCACGTGGAAGAAGTGTCCGCACTGCACGTGCGCACCATCGAAGCGCTAGCTCTGGCAATCGACGCAAAGGATCACACGACTCACAAGCACTTACATCGCGTGCGCACCTATGCCATCGAAGTCGCCAAAGAACTCGGCCTCGGCGAACATGATATAGACGCTCTGCGCGCTGCGGCCCTGCTGCATGATATCGGAAAACTGGCAGTTCCCGATCACATCATCAACAAGCCTGGCCGCTTGACACCGGAAGAGTTCGAAAAGATGAAGATCCACCCGATTGTGGGTGCAGAAATCCTTGAGAAAGTGGCTTTCCCTTATTCTGTCGCTCCGATCGTGAGATCGCACCACGAAAAGTGGAATGGCACCGGTTATCCGGACGGACTCAAAGGCGAGCAGATTCCCATCGGTGCCCGTATTCTCGCCGCTGTGGATTGTCTCGATGCGCTGGCATCAGACCGGCAATACCGAAAAGCTCTGCCTCTTGACGAGGCCATGAAAGAAGTCGCGGAGGATTCTGGAACTGCTTTCGATCCCAAAATTGTTGAAATTTTGCAGCGCCGGTACGTCGAACTTGAAAGCCTCGCACTCAACAGTTTGCGAGCAGCTGAGGAGCCGACCATCACTTACCGCGTCGAGCGAGGTGAAATGCCGGCAGCCGGGTTTGAGCAGAATGCCAGCCGAAGTCCTCATGTCGAGGGCGACTTCTTGCTATCGATCGCGTCCGCACGGCAGGAAGCGCAGACACTGTTCGAACTCAGTCAGGAACTCGGAAGCTCACTCAGCCTTGACGAGACCCTCTCCCTAGTCTCTGTGAGACTTCGCAAACTGGTTCCCTACGACTCATTCGTAACCTTTGTTCTCAAGGGCGATACCCTGATCCCCGAATTTGTATCCGGAGACAATTTCCGCACCTTTTCCTCGCTGACGATTCTCATGGGCGAAGGTCTTTGTGGTTGGGTTGCACAGAATTCGAAACCAATCGTCAACGGAAATCCTCTCGTCGAACCGGGTTATGCTAAGGATCGGAGAGGATTGACGGATCTCCGCTCAGCCATTGCTCTACCCCTAGAAGGGGTCAACGGACTTGTTGGGGTCTTGGCTCTTTACCAGGCGCAGGCAGATGCTTTCACCAGCGACCATTTGCGTGTTCTTCAGGCCATTACTTCGAAGGTAGCGCTCGCCATCGAGAATTCTCTCAGGTTCCAACAGGTCGAGAATTCTGCCACCACCGATTACTTGACAGGGCTGCCCAACGCACGCTCTCTCTTCATGCACTTGGATCAGGAACTGGCGCGATGCAAGCGTGAGAATTCTACGGTCGCGGTCATGGTCTGTGATCTGAACGGCTTCAAGAAAGTTAACGATCACTATGGCCACTTGGAAGGAGACAAGGTTCTTAAGCTCTTCGCCAAACTGCTGCAGCAGGTCTGCCGTGAATATGACTACGTTGCGCGCATGGGCGGAGACGAGTTTGTTGTCATCGCTCCCAACATGACTCCTACCGCTGTCTCCGAAAAATCTGCTCTTCTGAGTACACTGGCCCAAAAAGCCGGTCGCCAGATTTGTGGTAAGGATCTGCTCTCTTTGAGTGTGGGGGCAGCCTTCTTCCCGCAGGATGGATCAGATGCCGAGAAGCTCTTGACCGAAGCTGACCGCAAAATGTACGCGGCCAAACAGCTGCACTACAAACCGTCCGACGAGCCCCTCGCTACGCAATCGCAGAAACCATATTCCACCGCCGTCAACTGAGCCTCAAGCGGTCGCACTTGTACATCCCGCCACCTTAGTCTGCTTTGATTTAACGGAAGCCTCCACAAGCATAATGTGCTCCCCGCACGTTTGCTCATGAGTCCCACTGTTGAGGTTACGAAAGTTTTCGGAAACACCAATCGTCCGTTGTTACGGAACGAGTCAGCTGTTATCAGTCATAGTGACCCCATAGCCTTTCGCCCCGATTTGTATGCGCACAATTGCCCGACATGCAGTGAGGATTTTTCTGATGATGCTGCTGGCCGGCTTCGTCGGAGCCACTCTCGTACGTCTGGCGCCTGGTTTTGGCGTTGATGAAGAAGAACTCGATAGTCGTCTCAGTCACCAAAGCATGCAGGCAATCCGAGAGTCGCATTCCAACACGGATAATTTGGCGCTCTTCTATTTACGATATTTGCAGCGCCTCTTCACGGGTGACCTCGGAAGTTCAAGCATGCTCCACGAACCTGTGAGCCATCTCTTGGCCGAGCGCGCGCCGGAAACAATTAAGTCTGTCAGCCTCGGACTTATCCTTGCTTGGACTCTTGGTCTGTCCCTGGCCGTCAGCGCCGTCATGTCCAGAGGCTGGGCCCTCGATCTGTTCGGTAGTCTAATGGCAGCTGCACTATTGTGCATGCCGGCGGGTGTGCTCGCCATCTTGTTTGTCATCGTCAGAGCGCCAGGCCGGTTCGTGATCGCGCTCATCGTGTTTCCCAAGATTTTTAGATTCGCCCGCAATCTGCTCGCGCACAGTGCATCCCTTCCTCATGTGTTGATGGCCAGGGCAAAAGGACTCGGCACGATACGAATTCTGCTGTGGCATATATTGCCGGTCACTGCACCGCAGATGCTCGCCCTACTCGGAGTATCGGTGAGCTTGGCGTTTGCTGCTGCCATCCCGGTGGAGGCTCTCTGCGACCTGCCCGGCATCGGCCAGCTTGCCTGGAAGGCTGCGCTGGGCCGCGACGTAGAGCTGTTGGTGATTTTGACCCTGATAGTGACGGCCATCACTCTGCTTGCCAATTCCGGCTCCGATCTTCTCGCGGATCCGCATTGCACCGGTGCTGCATGAAATGGATACGCATTGCCGCCAGCCTGTTCCTGCTCGTAGTTTTGGCCGCGTGCCTGCTCGCCGGCTTGATCACTCCCTCATCCTACGAACACCAATTTCGCGACCTGCCAGATGCGCCACCTTCTCGCTCCCACCTTCTGGGCACCGACGAACTGGGGCGCGATCGCTTCTCCCGTCTGCTCTACGGCACACGAGTCTCACTGCTGCTGGCTCCATCGGCAGCCTTTCTCTCCAGCCTCTTTGCCGCCCTGATCGGAGGGATCGCTGGTTTCGTTGGCGGTTACGCCGAACGATGGATCATGGCCGTTACGGATGTGTTCCTGTCTCTGCCTTGGCTCTTCCTGCTGATTACCGTTCGCGCTCTTCTTCCTCTTAACGTGTCTCCGATCGTTTCCGTCGTCATCACATTTGCTTTGCTGGGTTGCCTTGGATGGGCAGCCGCGGCTCGCGTTATTTGTGCCGGTACCCGCAGGATCCGCCACTCCGATTTTCTGTTGCTGGCCCGCGCCACCGGAGTTGGCGGCTGGCAGCTTGTCTGGCGACACGTCATACCCAATCTGCGCCCGGTGCTCTCCGCCCAGTTCTGGATCTCCATCCCTATATTCATACTCGCCGAAGCCAATCTCGGTATTCTCGGCCTTGGTGTAGCGGAACCTCTTCCTTCATGGGGAAGCCTGCTTCGCGAACTGGAGAGCTTCTCTACCTTCGCACCGCAACCCTGGCAATTCGCCCCTTTGATTCTATTTGTTGTTGTGGTTGGTTGCTTCCATCTCGTTTTGCAGCAATGGGAGTTTTCGGCATGAAACGACGCCCGGTCTGTTTCCTTCTCCTTCTTTGCACGATCATCGCCAGCCCTCTCGCGTCACCCCAGTCGGCGAGGGAGTTGCGCTTTTGTCTGCGGTCGGAACCCAAGACCCTGAATCCCATTCTGATGGCCGACGATGCGGCCGAAACTGTCCGCTATCTCACCGGTGGCGTGTTGTTACGGTTGAATCGTTCCACCCAACAGACGGAGCCGGAATTGGCCACGGCTTGGCAGGTCAGCAAAGACAGCAAGACCATCACCTTCAAGTTGCGCCTAGGCTTGCGATTCTCCGATGGCACCCCCTTTTCGGCGAAGGATGTCGATTACACGATCCAACAGCTCATGGATCCGGCACTGCACTCGCCCACCGGAGACTCGTTCCGCTCGGCGGAAGGCAAGGTTGTCACGAAGTTCGTCGGGAGCAATCAGATCGCGATCACCTTTCCAGGAGCGGTCGTCGGCCTCGACAAGCTCTTTGATCAGGTCGCCATCATGTCCGCTACCTCCGGCCAAAAAGAGATGGCCGTCCTCGGGCCGTATTATGTTGCCGAGAACAAGGCCGGATCCTATCTGTTGCTTCGCCGGAACCCAAACTACTGGAAGCACGACTCTGCCGGACGTCCGTTGCCCTACATCACTTCGGTGCGGCTCTACCTTCAACAGAATCGCGATATCGAAATGCTTCGACTGGTGCGCGGCGAGATCGATTTCATCAATTCGTTGGATCCGGAGTACTTTGACAAGCTGGTGTCCCAGGCGCCTACCATGGCGTACGATGCCGGCGTCTCGCTCGATTCCGAGCAGATGTGGTTCAACCAAGTTGCCAGCTCTCCGCTTCTCCCCTTTAAGAAGGCGTGGTTCACCTCCACCAACTTCCGCCGCGCGATCTCTGCGTCCATCAATCGCGAAGATTTGGCCCGTGTGGTATTTCGAGGCCGCGCTCGCCCGGCGGTCAGCTGGATCTCTCCGGCCAACAAGTTTTGGTACAACTCCAAACTGCAGCCTCACCCTTTCGATCGCAAAGCCGCATTAGATATGCTCACATCCGAAGGGTTTCAGATGAAGGAAGGTAGCCTTCACGATCGAGAGGGCCACCTCGTCCAGTTCTCGATCATCACCAATGCGGGCAACAAGTATCGCGAACGGATGGCGACGATGATCCAGCAGGACCTTGCCGCCATTGGAATTCGCATGAACATCGTGACTCTAGATTTCCCCTCGCTCATCGAGCGTATCACTCGCACCTTTGACTACGAGGCCTGCCTGTTGGGACTCGTCAACAATGATCTCGATCCGAATCTGCAGATGAACGTCTGGCTCAGCTCCGCGGAGAATCACCAATGGAATCCCAGCCAGAAGACTCCCGCAACCGCATGGGAAGCGGAGATTGACTCATTGATGCGAACGCAGGCCTCCACGCTCGACCAGAAAAAGCGGAAGCAAGCGGTGGATAAGATACAGGAGATTGTGTGGCAACAGGAACCGTTCATCTACCTAGTCAACAAGAATGCCCTTTCAGCTGTATCCACGAAACTGCACAATGTGCATCCGGTCGTTCTGCGCCCGCAGGTGTACTGGAATATTGACCAGTTCATGCTTAACGGGGAAGTGGCAGGAAACCGTTGATGGAAGAGCAGCCGCTATTGTCCCTCCGGCTCTCCGTGGATTATCCGGAACGACCCGCCGTTCTGCGCGATGTGTCACTCGATCTTCGGCGCGGCGAAATTCTGGGACTTGTAGGGCAGAGCGGCTGTGGCAAAAGTACGCTCGCTTTAGCCATTCTGAAGCTTCTCTATCTCAAAAACGCCAAGGCCTCGGGCTCGCTCCTCTTCAATGGTCGCGATCTCTTCACCGTCAAAGAAAAAGATATGCGCTCACTGCGCGGCAAAGAAATCTCACTCGTTCTTCAAAGCCCGATCTCATCTCTGAACCCCGCGCTTCGGATTGGCACTCAGTTGGAAGAGGCCTGGAGCGCTCACCAGCGTCCCAGCCGTGGCGAGTGCGAACGCGTTGTCTCAAAGACTCTTAAGGAAGTCAGTCTCCCGTCCGATCAGCAATTCCTGCGAAAGTATCCGGCGCAACTCAGCATGGGCCAGGCACAGCGCGTTCTCATCGCGATGGCCATCCTGCACCGGCCTTCGCTTCTCATTGCCGACGAAGCCACCAGCGCGCTCGACCTCATTACGCAATCCGAGATCCTCCAGCTCTTTAACGATCTAAATCATCGCTTAGGAATGAGCATCCTGTACATCTCTCATGACTTGGTCTCGGTTGCCACTATCAGCCAACGTGTGGCCGTGATGGAGCAGGGAGAGATCGTGGAATGCCGAGACACCATCGATCTCTTCAGGAATCCCTCCCATCCCTATACCCGCAAACTCATTTCAGCTCTGCCAGTCAGACCTCTTTTCCGCGCCGTAAGCGCTTCTGGATAAATTTTCTCCTCCATGTCCGAGCTCTTCATCGGCAAAGCGGTCCGCTTTGTGCGTGACGGTACAGAAGGCTTCGTCAATTCTGTGAGATGGCGACGAGGTCACGATTGCGAGAAGGACGTTGTTCAGAGCTTTTCTGCCACATTCGACTGAAAGAGCAGGGCGATGGGCGCCGCTAAATCGAGCCCCTGCAGCCGACGAAGTGCTGTGATAAAAACGTGATAGTTCCATGGTCATAACGCGTCAGCGTCGATCAGAACGCGTCAGAACCTGTTCCTGGTAAGCGGTTGAAGAATCATGCAGAGTAAAAGAATTTTCATAACCAGTCAGAACACACATGGTGATCTTCAAAACCGGGGGCTGGACTTGGGCGGGGCCTTCGAGTGGGGCGTCTCGGAGTACACTCGGTTGTCCAAGGTCCCGAGTTCGGGCCGGGTCTCCAAAGAAGTAGAGGTGGTCTCCCCGGTTCAACGGGGATTTCATCGACTGGATGCAGGAATAAGCTGGAGTATGTCACTCGCCCAAGTCACTGGCCCTAAGCAGGGTTTTTAAGACAAAGTTCTGAGCGGATCGTCGGCCAACCCTCCGTAATCCGATTGGGGAAGGGTTGCCCGTGACTCGCTCGGAGCTCGGATGAACTAGTCGGACTACACCTTCTCTGTACCACCTGTCAGTCCAGCTTTCTGCGCACCGTATGGGTCGGGTAAGCAAGAAGAACGGTAGTTCGTGACAGAGGCTACTCCGACCGGACTACTGCGTTAAAGGCGGGATGGCAGCCTGTACGTGGAGAGCGGCAAATTCTGGCAACGCCGGGCAGTCCGAAATGTGAGTGCCCGGCGTGCCGTTGAGTAGCTTCAATGCGAAGACGTTCGAGAGCTGAAAAAGAGGAAGAAGTTTGATCCAACCTCAATCGCTCTACCGGCAGCTTCGGCATCGTCCATTGCCTTTGATGAGGTAATGCCGCTGCTATCATCCGCCGTGGGCCAGTCGCTTGGGTCCAGTATCAACACGGGCCTCACTTCCCACCAAATAGGTGTGGTGTTGACGCGGCTGTTGTCGACGACATGATCGTGGTTTGGGGTTGGCAAGAATATCGGCATCGTCGGAGGTCCCGTCTTCCCCAGCGCGTGCAGGGTCACCGACATGTCAACCGAAGAGGCGTGCATGGTGCATGTACCGGGCACGGGATTGTTCGGATCCGGGCACTGCGTCGAAACAGCGGGGTGAGCTTTCCAAGCCTCGGGTACGAAGCCGAAAAACTTGATTAATGCGGCCCCTAGAGCGGGACCGCAGAGTTCACCGGGTCTTCCGCCATTCGGGCAGGGCATCGCGTCATTTGGGTTTTGGTCATTGTCGACGGAGAACATGGGAACGAATACATAGAGATGCGCGGTGTGTTTGGTGTGGCAGGGGTCGGTGGGTGACCGCCGCCCCTAGGCCGATCTGGTCGGCAATACGGAAATTGGGTCGTGTTGGCCCCAGTTCGACTTACTCTTCCAGAACTTTGGGATGATGAGATTGAGTTCCGGTCGGTGTGCCTGCGCTGCGGTTCCCTATAAGAGAACGGGACGGCCGTTAGTGACCGTTTGTGGAATACTCCCGAGGGGCATTACGGACCGGTTGCGAACGAGGTCTCTTCCAAAGCCGAATCGGTGACAACAGCTAGAGTCACGCTCAGAGACGAAAATACTCCAATGTAAAGACCTGGCTGAGTGAATCGCGAATGAGTTAGGGTCCTTCCCAGTCGAGGGCATAAACATCCTGGGTTCCAGCGTCGTGGAGCAGCAAAAGTGAATCGTCCGGTGCAAGCCCCAACCAACCGCCGTACCGCCCGCCAGTTATGAAATTGTTCAGGTCGACCATTTGCTCTGCCTTATGGTCGCTGATTCGAATCTTGAGCACTGCACCCCTTCCCTTGTAGTGCAAAACGTAAACGGACCGTCCATCCTTCGACCAACTCAGCCAGCCCATGGGCCCTTTGGCGAGCTCGGTCCATTTCTGCGTCTGGAAGTCGAACAGCAAGAGCTTCATAGAGTCAGCGGAGAATGCAAGAATGTATCGGCCGTTCGGGGACCATCGGGGCGAAAAGAGACCTTGTGAATCCGGCAGGTTGGAGACTTGCTGGCTCGCTAGGTCAAGGATGCGGATCGCCGATGTGGCGGCACCGGACTGACCACCGTACACGATCTTGCTCCCATCGGGCGACCAGTTCGGGTCCAGTTGATGACGAGGGTCGTCTGGTATCAGTTGCCGGGGACTTCCGCTCTCCGATGAAACCTCATATATTCTGGCAGGTTTGTCTGAGCTCAACGCGAACTCGAAGAAGACAATCTTCTTGCCATCGGGAGACCACCGAGGCAACACGGGATACATGGGTGGATAGGTCAGTTGCAGACGCTCGCTTCCGTCCAGCTTGCTTCGCCACAGGGTGCCCTCAGGATAGGAAACGTAGGCCACCCATTGGCCATCCTTCGAGAAGGCGACATATTCCGCGGAAATCCCCCCAAGAAAGGGTGCGAACTGGCTAGACTTTGAGTCGTAGCGCATCAACTCGCCGCGGTACGTCTGACCAATCACGAACAGTTTCTTGCCATCCCTGCTCGGAAGCGGAGAGGACAACGACAGCGGACTGGAAGTCAATGGAATGGGCTTGGGTTCGGACTGAATAAAGCCGTCTTTTTGCCGAAGAGCCCAGATCTGATGGTTCGACTGGAAGATGAAATACTTCCCGCCGGCAGTCCACTTGCCGCAACATTCGTCGGGCGGATCGTGCCACCCTGCTAGTAAGCGATGCAGGTCCGCCCCACTCGCCGACACTTCCCAAATGAGTTGCTGGCCGAGGCTTCCGGCGGTTTCCGAGGTGTCGAATCGCAAGTGGCTGCTGTCGAGCGACCATGTGACATTCTTGATGTCACCCTTCACGCTGAGCACCTTGCGGGATTCCGTCCCATCTGCCTTCGCGAGGAACAAGTCGTTCAAGTTCGCGTACGCCAGCGTCTTGCCGTCGGGAGACAAGGCGGCGGTTTCTCCTGCCGTGTCCCCTAGTTTGCGCGGCGAACCTCCCAAGATTGGGATCCTCCAGAGCGGCCCCCGGGGAGGTGCACCCTGCCCATTCACTACGAGAATCTCCGAACCATCTGGCGACAGGTCAACGGGAACCATGTTCGCAGAAGGCAGAATAGGCATCCTTTTCGGCTCCCCGCCCGAGATGGACATCTCGGCGACGCCCTGAGGACCGGAGTTTCCGGAGCCTCCCAAGCCCACGTAGAGCCGCAAACCATCAGTTCCGATTAGCGACTTCCGCTGGCCATCATGCGTAAGCTGAACGTAATTTGAGACCTTGGGCTCTGCTGGAGTCTGTACCCAAAAATGAACAACTATGGCAGCGCCAAGCACAGTCACCAGAAGTGCGCCGGCTGATGCAAGTCGGACGCGATTGGTCCCATCTTTCTCATTCTCATAACGTATGGTAGGTGACGATATTGTCGAATCTGATAACGCTTCCAGTGCGAAGGCTAAATCTGAGGCCGACTGAAACCGTTGTTCGGGATTCTTCGCCAGACAGCGATCTACGACCTTCTGCAGAGCCACAGGAGTATTCGGGGCGAGCTGCGAAATCGGCGGAGGCTCTTCATTCAGAATGGCGCTGATCGTATCGGCCTCGGTGTGCTTCTGAAACGATCGCCGGCCCATCACCATCTCGTAAAGAATGGCCCCGAACGCGAAGATGTCGGTGCGGTGATCAGTGCCTTGTCCGCGCACCTGCTCCGGCGACATATACCCAACCGTGCCGATCGCCACACCGTGCCTTGTGATCGTCGGGGCCAGCGCATCGGGGGTTTCTTTCAGTGGCGCTATCTTGGCCAATCCGAAGTCCAGAATTTTGATTCGCCCCTCTTTTGTGACGAACAGGTTTTCTGGCTTGAGGTCGCGGTGCGCAATTCCTTTTTCGTGCGCCGCTGACAGGCCCTGCGCGATCTGCACTCCATAATCTATGGCCTTGCGCGGCGGCAAGGGCCCGCGCCGGAGACTTTCAGCGAGCGTCTTGCCTTCCAGAAGTTCTGTAACGATGTAGGGCACGCCGACGTGCGTTCCCATCTGGAAGATGGCGAGAATGTTGGGATGATTCAGGGCCGCGGTGGCTCGCGCTTCCTGTTCAAAACGAATCAGCCGGTCCGGTTCGGAGGAAAGCCCGGGCAGCACTTTGATTGCAACATCGCGGTTCAGCCGGGAGTCTCGTGCACGATACACTTCGCCCATCGCACCCGCTCCAAGAGGCGAGAGAATTTCGTACTGCCCAAGTTTCGTGCCCGAGGTCAGGCCCATCCGGTCGCCATTATAGCGCGCATAGACATCGGGCCGGCGCCTTCTCGCTTTTGGCAGCTCGGTTTCCAGTACCGTTCCAGTGCTCCCCAGACGGGTTTCCAATATTGTGCAGTCGATTCCATCACGACTTCCTCGACGTCGTGCTCGACCTTGAACTTCAACGTCGGCCACGACCACAGCCAGCATCTTTTTATGTACGTCGATTCCCGCTATCCTGTAAGACATAACGTTTCCTCCTGGCGGAAGCGGAGAGCGTGCTGCGACTTCCTTAAGCAGGGTCACAGGCTATCGCCGCTCCCACAGGAGGGAGAGAGACAACGCCCAATTATTCGCTCAACCACGCACGCTCCGGATTAGACACATAGACAGCATCAACTTCTCCACTGAGACTTCAATCTCGCCGCTCCGAGCCTCTCCCATTCTGCATTTGATTCGGAGTAATTTTCATGAGCTTTCGGTGCGCCGGCAAAACCGGCAAGGTGGTATGAGTGAAAGTCTCACACGTTGAAGGTGTAGCGAGCCACGACGGCCTCGAGTCATGCGGAGCCACCCGAAAGGACGGCGTCGAAGCGTTGACAGAGGAACGTGCAGGCTG
>UEXW01000214.1_pt1 | contig 24084 bp, 22 predicted proteins | sample 4301151 | NCBI WGS metagenome assembly UEXW01 (sample SAMEA4773176, study PRJEB27434) | metagenome | biome: 2259; feature: agricultural soil; material: soil | place: USA | collected 2014-09 | depth 0.25 m | reverse complement strand
TGCAAACTACGTGCGTCGAACGATTCGATACCAACATTACCTCGCTGCGTAATCACATGCTTGCCATCCGGGGAGACTACGACGCCCGAGACGGGCTCTAGGAGCTTCGTCATATTCCGGGTCTTGAGATCGAATGCATACAAGGCGCAGCAGCCATGGAAGTCGGGAGCCAGTCCTTCGCGCAAGAATATGAATCCGCCAGGGGCACTCGCTACTCCGTCAGCGAGAGGCAGTACCTTGACGGAGCCCAAAGATTGAAGCGTCGTCGGATTGAGCACATCTACACGGCCTGCGCGATGCGCAGCGAGTAACACGGTTCGATCTTGAGCATGGACGATAACGAGTGGCAGGAGAAGTAGAATTACCAGGCAAGCGCGTCTCATCAGAACCTCACCACACAAAGCCTTTAGCGCGTGCCACTTAAGTCTAACTCTCGACGGTCGCTGTTGAAAAATCGTCATAACGCATTGACGCGGTTTGTGCTCGCGCCCGTTAGATGACTACGCGGTCTCCAAGCTCCTCGCCTCTTCCTGAATTCGCCTCCATGCATGCTCCACGTGTCGTGCTTGCGTATTCGTTTGTCCAACGGACAAACGCAGAGTGAAGCGGTCGTTCAGCTTGGTGTGGGTCAGGTAGAGATCGCCGGAGCGATTCAAGCGGTCGAGCAGCGCCTGATTGGCGGCGTCTCCGGTCTTGAGGCGGAAACAGACCAAGTTAAGCGGCACTGGAGCAGCCAGTTCGAAGCGATCGTCCTGGCGGACCCAATCGGCGAATTGCTGGGCGAGGGCTACGTGCTCTCGCACGTGATGCTGCAATCCTTCCACGCCGTAGTGTCGAATCACAAACCACAGCTTCAGCGCGCGGAAGCGTCGGCCGAGCGGAATGTGCCAGTCACGGTAGTCAATCACGGCGCCGGATTCGGTGGCCTTGTTCCGCAGGTACTCGGGCAGGACGCTCAACGTCTGGATGAGCGCTTTGCGGTCGGCGACGTAGAACACGTCGCAATCAAAGTTGGTGAACATCCACTTGTGGGGGTTGAAGCAGTAGCTGTCTGCGAATTCGACGCCCTTGTGAGTGTGGCGGAACTCGGGACATAGCGCGGCGGTGCCCGACATGGCGGCGTCCACGTGCAGCCAGATTCCGTGCTGGCGGCAGACGCGGGCGATCTCGGGAACGGGATCAATGGCGTTCGACGAAGTGGTTCCGATCGTCGCACAGACGAAACAGGGGACTCGGCCGGCGGTTTTGTCCTGCGAGATCTTCAGGGCCAGCTGGTCGGGACGCATGGCGAAATTTTCGTCAACCGCAATGGCACGCAGGTTCTCGGCACCGAGGCCGGCTATCTTGGCGGCCTTTTCCACCGAGGAGTGCGTTTGCGTCGAACAGTAGGCAGTGAGTTTGCCGTCGCAGCCTTGAGCGTTGCTGGCGTAGTGCGTGGCTCGTTCACGGCCGGCTAGCAGGGCGCATAGTGAAGAACTGGAGGCAGTGTCCTGAATTACACCACCGCCGGTGCTTGTTGATAGGAACGTTTCGGGCAGGTCCAGCATTGGGACAAGCCAATCGAGCACGTGCGTTTCGAGTTCGGTGCAGGCTGGACTTGTCGCCCACAGCATGCCTTGCACGCCCAGGCCGGAGGAAAGCAGGTCTCCCAGAATCGCGGGGCCGGAGGCGTTGCAGGGGAAGTAGGCGTAGAAGTTCGGAGACTGCCAATGGGTGATGCCGGGCAGGATGAGCTTCTCGACATCGGCGAGGATTGCGTTAAAGGCTTCGCCTTTTTTAGGCGGATCCGGAGGCAGTGAGGCGCGGATCTGACCCGATTGCGCGCGGGAGAATACGGGGAAAGACTCGATTCTGGAGTAATAGTCGGCGATCCAATCGACCACGGCATGCCCGTGGCGGCGGAAGTCGTCGGGAGTCATGTGGAAGGATTTTTCGTCGGACAAGGTCTTCTCTCCGCAGAACGAGGAAACGCCAGTAGTAAGGGAGTCGACTCATGAAGCGAGAACGCCGTGGCGTCGCCGCGACGTCGCGCGGAGCGCGTCCCTTAGCTCAATCGCCCATAGTACATCCGCGTGCGATATTCCATGCTGATTCGTCCGTTGACTTGGTGCTCGTCAAAAATGCGATGCAGTTCTGTCAGCATAGTGGCGTAGTTATCGCTCTCCTCGAGCGGAGCATAGGAAGACGAGAGCAGGCGGCCCTCCAGTTCCAGGTAGTTGAAGTTCTGCTGCATCTCGAAAGTGCGCTCTTCAAATGGAGACGGGGCAAAGAATGAGTCGATCTTGGCGGTGGTGTTTTCGTGGCGCACCTGCTGGTAGTCCGTGCCGTACGTGTTGAGCAGTTGTTCGTAGGCGCGCAGGTAGGGCGTTGTGTCAGTGCTGCGTTCGTTCCACACTAGAACGGCCCATCCCCCAGGCTTAAGGATGCGGGCGATCTCATGGCGGGCTCGGGGCAGGTCGAACCAATGCGCGGCTTGGGCCGCGCTCGCGAAGTCCACAGATTGCATCGGCAGCGTCGTATCTTCTGCGGTGCCCGCGATGCTGGTGAAGTTCGGGTAGGCCGCGAGCAATCGTTCCGCCGCGTCGCGCATCTCGCGGTTCGGTTCGATGCCAAAAACCTTGTTCCCATGGTCCAGAAGCATGCGCGTGAAGATTCCGGTGCCACTGGCGATGTCCGCCACAACGGAGGCGGGCGTGAGTTTGCAGTCGTTTTCGAGGACTTCGAGGACCTGTTGCGGGTATCCCGGGCGGTAGCGAATATAGTTTTCGACCCGGTTGGAAAAGCGCAGGGTGGAGTCGGTCTGGGGCATACGCTGACCAGTTTATCGGAGCAACGGACACCGTTGTGCAGTGGTTTGGGGATGACTTGCTAAGATAGTTTCGTACCATGCGCATGGTCATCAAAGTCGGAACCAGCCTGATCGCCCCGGGAGGGCGGATCGATACGGTGCGCATGCGCGCCCTGGTCGATCAGCTGGACTTGTCGCGGCACGAGTACCTGATCGTTAGTTCGGGTGCCATCGCTTCGGGCATGTCTAACCTCGCTCTGGCAGAGCGGCCGTCAAGCGTTCCACGGATGCAGGCGTGCGCGGCCGTAGGCCAAAGCCTGCTGATGCACACTTACGAACAACTGTTTTTTGGAAAAAAAGTAGTCGCGCAGCTGCTGTTGTCGAGCGACGATTTCACCTCTCCGCTGCGCTACAAGAACTTGCAGAATGCGCTGCACGAGCTGCTCGATCTGGGCGTGGTTCCGATCGTGAACGAGAACGACAGCGTCTCGGTGCGCGAGTTGGTCGGCGCCTTCGGCGACAACGACGAACTCAGCGCCTTGCTGGCGCGAGCCGTCAAAGCAGATTGGCTGCTCTTACTCACCGATGTGGATGGGTTCTACGTTCCGAACGGCCGCAAGGCCCCGAAGTTGCTGCGCATCGTGCGCAAGCTGACCCCGGCGATGGAAGATCTTTGCAACGGTAAAGGAAGGCTGGGTACGGGCGGCATGCGGTCGAAGTTGCGGGCGGCCAAGGCGGCCAGCGAAGCGGGGGTTCATGTGGCAATCGTGAATGGTCGACATCCTCAGGCGATTGATGGCGCCCTGCGGCGTAAGATTGGAACTTATTTTCCGCCCAAATCGGCAGGGCGCTGATATGGCGACTGTTCTCAAGTCGGGGCTTTCCACGCACGATCGACTGGAACGTGCGCGCAATGCCGCCCCGCGAATGGCGGAACTCTCGACTGCCCAGAAGAACGACCTGCTGCTCGGCATGGCTGACGCGATCGAAGCTCAGTCGGACACCATCCTGACGGCCAACGAGAAGGACCTGGATGCGAGCGGGCTGCAGGGAGCGATGCGCGACCGTCTTCTGTTGAACAGAGATCGGATTAATGCCATGGCAGCAGGCGTGCGCGAGGTGGCGGCATTGCCGGATCCGGTGAACGAGACGCTGGCCGAATGGGATCACCCCAACGGTATGCGTATCCGCAAGGTGCGAGTTCCGCTCGGAGTCGTAGGGATCATTTTTGAGTCCCGTCCCAACGTTACGGTGGATACGGTGGCTCTCGCGCTGAAGACGGGGAACGCCATCGTGCTTCGCGGAGGGAAGGAAGCGGCGCACAGCAATCGGCAGCTGGTAGAGGTGCTGACCTCGATTTTCGGTGTTCCGGAAGGAGCGATTCAACTGCTCGATTCCGCGAGTCGCGACTCGGTGCACGAGCTCATCAAGGCGCGAGGACTAGTGGACGTCATCATTCCTCGGGGCGGTGCAGGGCTGATTACCTTTGTGGTCGAGAACTCGGTCGTGCCAGTGATTGAAACCGGTGCAGGGAACTGTCACATCTACGTCGACGAATCCGCTGACTTCGATATGGCGGACAACATCGTGATCAATGCAAAGACGCAAAGGCCGTCTGTATGCAACGCGGCCGAGAAGCTGTTGGTGCACGAGCGCATTGCAGAGCGATACATTTCGCGGATTGCAAACAAGCTCGCGCAGCATGGAGTCGAGTTACGGGGAGATGAATTGGCGAGGCGTCTAGCGGGGAATGTTGCCGTCGCTGCGGTTTCGGAGGCGGATTGGAGCGAGGAGTACTTGCGGCTGTGCATGGCAATTCACGTGGTATCCGGGGTCGAAGACGCGATTGCCCACATCAACTGGTATTCGACCAAGCACTCGGATGCCATCGTGACGGAGAACGAGGCGAACGCGCGACGATTCCTGCAGGCCGTGGATTCAGCAGCGGTGTACTGGAATGCGTCCACGCGCTTCACGGATGGTGCCGAGTTCGGCTTTGGAGCTGAGATGGGGATCAGTACGCAGAAGCTGCATTGTCGCGGGCCGTTTGCTTTGGCGGAGTTGACTTCGTCGAAGTATGAGATCGTGGGGAGTGGGCAGGTGCGGCCCTCGATTTGAGGTCGGGGTGGCGTCTCGTTCGTTTCGGGGCGGCGCTGGGTGGTTTTCACCCTCAATGAGCGGTTCGAGGGATTCCCGTGGCTCTAAGAAATAGCTAACGACGTCTGTGGGTGATGTTGTGCGAGGAGTTTCATCCGAACATCCGGCTGTGTTGCTTGCCCCGGGAGAGGTTGCGCCCGACTTCGACCTTCCCGCGCTGATAGGCGGGGTGAAGAAACGCTTTCATCTCCGGGAGCAGTTGGAGCAGAAACGGATTGTTCTCGCCTTCTACCCGCTGAATTGGGAGCCCGTAAGCGCACGGCAGTTGGTGGAATATCAGGCGGTAACAGAGGAATTTCGCCGCCACAAGGCCGAGATGGTCGCCATCAGCGTCGATTCCATCATGAATACCACCGTCTGGGAGCGCGAGATTGGACCGTTCGACTATGCACTGTGCAGCGATTTCTGGCCACATGGGGAAGTAGGCCGTGCGTACGGCGTCCTTCGCGAGTGCGAACCCCATGCCGGAACCAGTCAGCGTGCCATTTTTGTCGTCGAGCGCAATGCACGAATCGTGTACAGCAAGTTGTGTGACTGGCGGGAATTGCCTCCGATTTCGGAAACGCTCGATGCGCTGCGGGGATTGTAACGTCTGCGTGTGACGCCTGCCGTGATTGGGTCTCTTTAAGAAGATCACCGTTGAGTGCGGATTCCCTCCGTTAAGACTTGGTGGCCGGAGACGCGCCTCTCGCCGAAAGAGTGACATGCCTCGCTCCACATACGAAAGCCCAGGAGCCTCATGAAAAGTCTGTCCGCCATTGTTCTGGCTTGTGTCCTTCTTCTTCGCTTCAATCCTGCGGGATCTGCCACGCCGGACGGCGCGAAAGGAGGGGCCTCGATTTTTGGTTTTCGCGACCCGAGCCAGGAATTCGCGATCGAATCCCGCTTTCAAGCTGTGCCCGATACCAAGCGCGCTGAGGAGCACATGCGCACGCTGACGCAGGCTCCCCACGTCGCGGGGTCGCCCGAGGATAAGGTCACCGCGGACTACGTCGCGCAAAAATTTCGCGAAGCTGGGCTGGAGACTGAGATTGTGGCGTACCGCGTGTGGTTCAACTACCCACTGGAGGTCAGCGTGGATGTGACCGCGCCCGCCGGGGTAAAGATGCACGGTCCGAGCCGCGAGCACGTGGAGGGAGATCCCTTTCAGGATGACCCAAGGGTCGTCACTCCATTCAACGGTATGTCGCCCTCGGGTGACGTCGAGGCGGAAGTGGTGTACGTCAACTACGGCTCGCCAGAGGACTTTCGCAAACTCGAACAGATGAAGGTGGATGTACGCGGGAAGATCGTCCTCGTGCGCTACGGGCAGAATTTTCGCGGCGTGAAGGTGTTCGTCGCGCAAGAGCACGGGGCTGCCGGCGTTATCATTTATTCCGATCCTGCCGACGACGGCTGGAAACGCGGTGATAAGTATCCGCAAGGTCCCTGGCGGCCTGATACCGGTGTGCAGCGGGGATCTGTTGGTTACATGTTCCAATTCTCCGGCGATCCAACTTCGCCGGGCATCGCGGCGGTGGCTGATCTCGATCAGGGTAAGCGCACTCCGCCAGAACAATCAGCGCAGCTGCCCAAGATTCCATCCACTCCGCTTTCGTATGCGGATACCTGGCCAATCCTAGAGCACCTTGGAGGACCGGAATCTCCCCGCGACTGGCAGGGCGCGCTGCCGTTCACGTATCACGTCGGGCCTGGTCCGGTGAAGGTGAAGATGCACCTCAAGCAGGACTACCAGTACCGCACCATCTGGAATGTGATCGGAAAAGCGCGTGGCAGCGAAGCGCCGGATGTGTGGGTGGTGGCTGGAAACCATCGCGATGCCTGGGTGTACGGGGCCGTCGATCCCTGCAGCGGGACGACGGCAATGCTGGAAGCAGTGCGCGGAATCGGCGAGCTGCTCAAGTCAGGCTGGAAGCCCAAGCGCACGTTGGTGTTTGGGAGTTGGGACGCGGAAGAAGAGGGACTGGTCGGATCAACCGAGTGGGGTGAGCAAAATGCCGACGCTCTCACGCGTGCGGTGGCATATTTCAATATGGACGTGGGTGTCTCAGGGCCGAAATTCGGTGCCTCCTCGGTTCCCAGCCTGAAGCAGTTCGTGCGCGATGTGACGAAAGCAGTCGCGAGTCCACAAGGCGGTACAGTCTACGACATGTGGCGCAAGTCCGGGCAAGCCGGTGCCGAGCCGGTCAGCCCGCAAGAGACGTCAGGCAGTACGTTTCGCGCACCAGTAGTCCAAGGGCGGGCGGATGCCCCTGTTGGGGAACTGGGCAGCGGTTCAGATTACACCGTTTTCCTCCAGCACCTGGGCGTGCCGTCTTCCGACGTCGGATCGACGGGAGCCTACGGCGTGTATCACTCCGCCTTTGACAATTTCAACTGGTTCAAAAAATTCGGAGATCCGGACTTTGTCTACGAACAGCAAATGGCGCGCGTCTTCGGATTGGAATCGGTGCGCATGGCCAACATTGACGTCCTACCGTACGACTACGAGGAATATGGAAAGGAAATCAGTGCGTACATAAGCGCCGCCCGGAAAAAGGCGGACGCCAAATTTCCCGGCCGGATTCCGGATTTTTCCGGCGCCGCGGAGGCGGCCAGGCGTTTTCAGGAAGCGGGTGCGAAGACTCTAATTAGGCAGAAGAGCCCGCCTTCCGGCGATCTGGAAAAGCTAAACCGCGTGCTGCGCGATACGGAGAGCGCCCTGTTAGTTCCAGAAGGTCTACCGAGCCGGCCTTGGTATCGCCACGTTATCTATGCTCCCGGCCAATACACCGGCTACGCCGCAGTCGTGATCCCAGGTGTGAACGAGGCGATCGATGCCGGGGAAGTAGAGCGCCTTCGGGAGCAGATTGCTGTTTTGACGGCTGCCCTGCAGCGCGCGGCGAAATTACTAGAAAGTTACCGCTGAAGATGTTGCAACTGTTTGCACATTCGGAAAGGTCGTGCCACGAGCGGTGACGTTGGAGTAAACTGGCTGGACGTTTTTCGTTGGGGAGTCCCTGCGTGGGACGTCCTTAAGAAAATTGTTTCACAGCCTTCTTTCTTCTTTCTCTGCAGTACACAGTTTGAGGACGCAATGCCTCTGGCCCGGATCATCACTGACTCCGTCGAAGAATCTCTGGAACTTACCATGCAGTTGCGCTCGCGTGGGTTCCAGGTGGAAACGGTTGCGCCCGGAGAGGTCCCGTCCACTCCTGCGGACCTGGAAGTTCGACTCGAAGAGTGCGATTCGGCAGACGTGCTGACCCGAACGGCGCAAGTTTCAGAGGCGGATGATTTGTGGGTGTTCGTTGCGCCGGGAGCGCTCGACGAGAGTGTCCGGCCAGTGCGGACGATACCGCTGTACCCTGCGGCCCTGCGCAGCGATGTAAAGGTCGTTCCTCAACGACGAGCAGTTGCCGCACCCGCCACGTTTTCATTCGCGGTTCCCGAGGACGATCCAATCTTGCTGGAGTTGTATGAACTCAATCAACGAGTTCGATCGCTGGAAGCCGACACTCGCCCGCCGAACGGGAATGGAGTGCAGGACACACACTTGACTACGGCCGCAGCGTTGCCGGCAGTAACGGTGGGCCTGCCGACCGCTGTTCCAGGAAATGGGACAGTTCACGCCAGAGCCGTAGAAATTTCACCAGGTAGCGCCGAGGTACTTGTTTTTCCTGCGCCAGCTGAATCGAAGGCTTCGCTTCCGCCGACGGTCGAACCTGTCGCATCGGATGTATCGCGACGCGCCAACGATTGGTCGCCGAGTTCTGAAGCCGACTTGAGATTCTGGAGAATCGCCTGCATTGCTGCGGTGCTAGCGATCGCAGCGCTGCTTCTCGGTGTCAATTTGAGCCGAACGACCGAGCTGACCAGGAACGCCCCTCAATCTGTCCCGACAGTCGCCACGTCGTCATCACAAACTCAGCATGGCATGCAAGTCGTTCCTGGGAGGAGCAAACCGGCAATGCCCGCAAAGCCTCCGGCAGCGGCGCCAACTAAGCCGACGGCGCTTCCAGGGCCCGTCAAACTCGCCAGCAAGACCGTGCGTCTGCACAAAGCACCGACTGGTCGAAGCGCTAGTGCTTCGCGCGATGACATCATCGCCAACGACACGGTCGTCTACTTTGATCGAAACGGGCACCGCTTGACCCGCCCGCCGGACAAGCATCGTTCCAACCCGAACTGATCGACTTTTATCCCTGGGCCTTAGTACTCAAGGCGCGATCTACGGAGTATGCACCGCTGCCCCGCACCATGAGCACGAGCGCGATCGCAATGGCCAGCAGGTGATATTCAAAGCCTTCGCCTTTCTGCTGCCCGCTCCAATTCATGAAGAAGCCGAACTGGAAGTGAACTATGAGCATGGCGACGATCATATTGACCATAATGCCAAAGGCAGCCAAGCGTCCCAGCAAGCCGACAAGCAGGCCCAGGCCGCCCAGAAATTCGGCACAGATGGCCAAAAAAGCAAAAGGAGCGGGGATGTGCATCATGTTGGTGAAAAATCCCATGGTGCCGGAGAAGCCATAGCCACCGAACCAGCCCAGGGTTTTCTGTGCTCCGTGTGCGAAGAAAATTGCGCCCAGTACCAGGCGGAGAAGGGTGAGAGTCCAATCGTCGGGGGTTGCCAATAGTTTTCGGAACATTGGAAATATCCTTTCTCTTCGTAAACGTTGTGTGACGGGGCCCAAACTCATGACGAAAGATCTAGCGCAAGCCGGCGCGCACTCGATCGAGAAGCGTGATCAGGGTTCGCAACTCGGAGTTGGACAGGGATTTCATGGCCTGGGTTCCGGAGTCGACCAGGGGGCTGTCCAGATCAGCAAGCAGGAGCAGCCCAGCTTCGGTGATCCAGCACAGAACCTGGCGGCGGTCTTCCGGACAGCGTTTGCGGCGTACCAGTCCCTTATTCTCGAGTTTGTCGAGCAGGCGGGTAATGCCGGGCGTCTTCTGGATCATGCGTTCCGCAATCTCGAGGGTGGGGGTTCCCTCCTGTCCAGCCCCACGCAAGATATGGAGGACGTTGTACTGCTGCAGCGAAATCCCATGCGGCTCCACGAGCTGGGCAAAACGTCGCTGCAGCACGTCGGCCGTGCGAGACAACGCTAGGATCGCTTCCTGCGCCGGCGAGTCAAACGGCTTGTTCTGGCGGATTTCCTCGCGGAGACTTAGCGGCTTTCTGGCCATTGCAAAACTCCTTACACCGCAATAGATGACTAGTCAACTAAATTGATTCCAAATCTTGCTCGCGGTTCGATCGCGAAAAAACCTCTTTGGCGGGCGTCCGTAATTGGGCGGTGCCGTTGACCGTGCCGGGGGCACTCCGTATGATGACCCAACCTCACGGACCGTCCCAGCACTCCAGGAAGTAACGAGGAAGCCCGCATGAACGCAGCCCGCGCAGTTGAGAATCTGCTACGCACACTGCCGGCTGCGGCGACGGCCACCTTCCTGGCTTTGTTTCCGATCGTGAATCCATTTGGCGGTGTCCCATTGTTTTTCTCCCTGACCTCGAGCTTCACATCAGCCGAGCGCAATCGGACGGCGCTAAGGACCGCTTTTTACGTGTTCGCGATCCTGGTGACGTTCATGTTCTTCGGGCGCTTCGTATTGAATTTCTTTGGGATTTCGCTGCCGGTGCTCAAGATCGCGGGCGGCCTGATCGTGGCGAATACAGCCTGGGGGATGGTGACTGGCGGAAATCGTTTGACGGCGGCGGAGAGCGACGAGGCGACTACTAAGGAAGATATATCACTCACCCCGATGGCAATGCCGATGCTTTCGGGGCCAGGATCGATCGGCGTCGTGATGGGACTGGCAGCGCACGTCGACAGCCCGGCGGCTTACCTGGGCATGGTGATCGGAATCGTCGGGCTGGCGATCTCCGTCTATTTGTTTTTGCGCCTGGGAGGACCGCTGGTGGCACAGTTGGGCCCGAGCGCGGTGGGAGCGATCAGCCGCATCTTCGGATTTCTAATACTTGCGATCGCGGTGCAGTTGATTTGGGACGGAGCAGTGGACTTCAGGGGCTAGCAGGCGCCCGTCGCTCCGATACCACCTTCGTACTTCATGAACCAGTACTACTTTAGCGTTACTAGCTTCTCCACCAACTCCGAATAATCCTTCTTCTCCAGGCCGTGTACCTGCTTGTTGTATTCATCCACCTTCGACGAATAGTTCATCGAGCAGAACTTCGGACCGCACATGGAGCAGAAGGCTGCTTCCTTGTAGTAGTCGTCGGGGAGCGTTTCGTCGTGCATCGCGCGGGCAGTTTCAGGGTCCAGCGAGAGCGCGAACTGCTTTTCCCAATCGAACTTGTAGCGAGCATAGCTGAGTGCGTCGTCGCGGTCGCGAGCGCCGGGGCGGTGGCGTGCAACGTCGGCGGCGTGAGCGGCAATCTTGTAGGCGATGATCCCGTCTTTTACGTCCTTGTCGTTGGGTAAGCCGAGGTGCTCTTTCGGCGTTACGTAGCAGAGCATCGCCGCGCCATGCCAGCCAATCATCGCGGCGCCAATGGCCGACGTGATGTGGTCGTAGCCGGGAGCGATGTCAGTCACCAGGGGGCCCAGCGTATAAAACGGCGCTTCGGAGCAGAGTTCGTTTTCCTTGTCGACTTGCTCTTTGATCTTGTCGAGCGGCACATGGCCGGGGCCTTCGATCATGACCTGCACATCGTGGCCCCAGGCGATCTTGGTTAACTCTCCCAGCGTCTTCAACTCCGCGAACTGGGCCTCATCGCTGGCGTCGGCGATGCAGCCGGGACGAAGGCCATCGCCTAGAGAAAAGCTGACGTCATATTTCTTGAAAATCTTGCAGATCTCGTCAAAGCAGTCGTAGAGGAAATTCTGCTTGTGGTTGTAGGCCATCCACTGGGCCAGGATCGCCCCACCGCGGCTGACGATGCCGGTGATGCGGTTAGAAATCAGCGGCAGGTACTGGATCAGGACGCCGGCGTGGATCGTCATGTAGTCGACGCCCTGCGCCGCCTGTTCTTCGATCACTTCGAGCATCACGTTCGCACTGAGATCTTCCACCCGCTTCACACGTGCGATGGCCTCATAGATAGGAACGGTGCCGATGGGAACCGGGGAGTGGCGCAGAATGGCTTCCCGGATCTCGTGAATGTCGCCGCCCGTGGAGAGATCCATCACCGTGTCCGCTCCGTAGTGGACCGAGGTGTGCAGTTTCTTGAGTTCCTCGTCGATGTTGGAGGTGACGGCGGAGTTTCCAATATTGGAATTGATCTTGCAAAGCGAAGCTACGCCGATGCACATCGGCTCAAGTTCGGGATGATTGACGTTGGCAGGTATGATCATGCGGCCGCGGGCCACTTCGTCGCGCACGAGTTCGAGAGTGATTTTTTCCCGGTGAGCGACGTAGGCCATCTCGTCCGTGATGACACCGCGACGAGCGTAGTGCATCTGGGAAAAGTTGCCATCCTGGTTCTCGGCTTTGCGGCGGGCCAGCCATTCGGCCCGCGGCTTGGGAACCGCGCCGTTGGAACCGTTTGCAGTGGTGCCGTTGCTCGGACTCATGGACTTCTCAACCTCACTCGTTTTCATTTCATCGATTATACGCTGCACTCGCGCCTCCATCGGCGCCGAAGACGCTGGTCTGCTTCGGGAAAAGTTATATCGAGAAGATCGCAGACGACTGGCGAAGAGATCACCTAGGAACTGCTACCGTTCGCGGAACTTTTGCCCGCCGGTTCCCGTTCCTATAGCTTGTCCGTCCAACTATGCTGGACCTACAATTCCTTGTCTGCTTCCTCGAGGACAATCATGCAAATGTTGAAAACCCTGTTGGCTTTCATTCTGCTGGCGGCCGGGATGGCTTTTGGCCAGGCTGCTTCGGTCAGTCCAAAAACCGCGCCCGGCTTCAGCATTGACGCCATCGACAAGAGTGTCGATCCGTGCGTGGACTTTTATCAATACGCCTGCGGCAACTGGATGAAGAATACCGAGATTCCGCCAGATCAAAGTTCGTGGGTCAGTTTCACTGAACTTTACGAGCGCAATCTCATTACTCTGCGCGACATTCTGGAGAAGGCGGCGGTTGACAAGCCTGGACGCAGCGCGGTCGAGCAGAAGATCGGCGACTACTACGGCGCCTGCATGGATGAGAAGACGGCGGACGCCAAGGGATTGGACCCACTCAAGGTCGAACTCGCCCACATCTTTGCCGCCAAAGATAAGGCTACGTTGATCGATGCGATCGCGCGCACTCACATGATCGGCGGAAACGCGCTTTTCAATTTTTATGCCACTTCGGACCTGCACAATGCGGACCAGGTGATTGCCTACATCGATCAGGGCGGCCTTACTCTGCCGGATCGGGACTACTACATCAAGGACGATCCCAAGCAGGTGGAGATGCGCAAGCACCTGGTGGAGTACGTCACGCAGATATTCACACTGGCCAGACAGCCGGCGGAGAAAGCTAGCGAGTCCGCGCAGACGGTGCTGCGCATTGAGACTGCGCTGGCCAAGGCAGAGATGGACCGCACTCTGCGCCGCGATCCGAAAAATCGCGATCACAAGATGGCGCGCGATGCGGCGGTCACGCTGGCCCCGAACTTTTACCTGGCGCGCTACTTCTCCGCAGTAGAAACGCCTGCATTCTCAGAACTTAACGTCGTCAATCCGGAATTTTTCAAGCAGGTGAACGGGGTGATTGAGAGCGAGTCGCTGGACGCCCTTAAGACCTACGTGAGCTGGCATTTGATCGACTCGGCTGCGCCGTGGCTCTCGAAGCCCTATGTCGATGCCAACTTCAAAATGCAGCAGGCATTGACCGGTCAATCCGAGATCCAGGCGCGCTGGAAGCGTTGCGTGGATGCGACCGACAGTGCTCTCGGTGAGGCGCTAGGCCAAAAGTATGTAGAGGAGACGTTCGGTGCGGAAGGGAAGGCGCGCATGCTGAAGATGGTGGATGCGCTCGAAACCTCGCTCGATCAGGACATCCGCAACCTTTCCTGGATGACCGACGATACCAAGAAGCAGGCCAAGGTGAAGCTCGAGGCCATTCGCAACAAAATCGGTTATCCGGATGTGTGGCGAGATTACAGTTCGCTGACCATCGCGCGGGGTGACTTGATCGGGAACTTCCTGCGCGCCAACGAATTTGAATCCAAACGGCAGATCGCCAAGATCGGCAAGCCGCTCGACCGCAAGGAATGGGGCATGACTCCGCCGACCGTGAATGCGTACTACAGCGGATCGCGCAATGAGATCGTCTTTCCGGCGGGAATTTTGCAGCCGCCCTTCTTCGACAAGAAAATGGATGACGCCGTAAACATGGGCGGCATCGGGGTCGTCATCGGACACGAACTCACCCATGGCTTCGATGACCAGGGGCGGAAGTTTGACCCGCAAGGCAATCTCAACGACTGGTGGAAGCCGGAGGATGGGAAAGAGTTCGAGAAGCGAGCCGGTTGCGTAGCCAACGAGTATGGGAACTTTGTTGCAGTTGACGATTTGAAGCTGAACGGGAAGCTTACGCTCGGAGAAAACACTGCCGACAACGGCGGGGCGCGCATCGCATTCATGGCCCTGCAGAGCATGCTCTCTCAGAGTGGAAAGGCCGGGGAACAGGTCGACGGCTATACGCCGGAGCAACGCTTCTTCCTGGGATTCGGGCGCGTGTGGTGCGAGAAGCGTCGGCCGGAATTTTCGCGCATGCTGGTGAGCGTCGATCCGCATTCGCCGGGAAAATATCGCATCAATGGCGTCGTGCAGAACATGCCGGAGTTTCAGAAGGCGTGGGGCTGCAAGGCGGGGCAGCCGATGGTAGCGGAGAATGCCTGCCGAGTTTGGTAGTGGCGGCGTGGGCGAGGCCCAAGCCATATCCGGCAAGATGACGGCGATAGCGAAGGTCGTTACTTCGTGGGTTGCGGTTCTTTGAAGCCTTTGCGGCGTTGTTCGCTGTAGCGGTGCAGCGCGTCGGTGATGATGGGGAAGGCTTCGGCGGTGGGGCGGATTTCATCTACTTTTACTGCTTTCCCTTCGAGTTGTTTGTAGTCCTGAAAGAAGCGGCGCAGCATGAGCAGGCGATGCGCGGGCATTTCGTTAGCCTCGTGATAACTGTTGAACTCGGGATCCTCGGTCGCCACTGCGATGATCTTGTGGTCCTGCTTGCCGGCGTCGATCATGGTCATCAGCCCGATGGCCCGGGCATGGATGATGGTCAACGGGACTACGGCTTCCTGGCAAAGGACCAGTACGTCGAGCGGATCATCGTCTTCAGCCAGGGTTTGCGGAATGAACCCGTAGTTCGCGGGGTAATACACAGCGGAATAGAGCACGCGATCGAGTTTGATCAGGCCGCTGGTCTTGTCCAGTTCGTACTTCACGCTCGAGCCGAAGGGGATTTCAATCACCGTGCTGAACTCGCTGGGGAGTTTGTCGCCGGGGGTCACGTCGTGCCAGGGATGGATCATAGGGTTCAGGGCGCCTCGCGGGGAATCGGCCCTTATCATTCTACCAATTTGACGATGGTCCAACCAGGCTTCAGTCAATCTAAACCATTATAATTCAATGATTTAATCGGTCTCATGGCCGACCCCAGTAATCCTTTTGCAGCTTGACCGGGGCATCTCCTACAGGTAGAGTCTGAGTATCGGTTTGGGGTGAAGTCTATGTCCAGCGAGACCGGCAAGTACCTGAAATTCGGCGGAGCGACGATCGTCATCCTAATGATGTTGGGGTATCTCGCTTATACCGGTGTGCAGGAGAGCAAGAGCTACTACGTCACCATCAAAGAGTTGCGTGGTCTCGGCGATAGCGCCTACACCAAGCGGCTTCGGGTCGCGGGCAACGTGCAGCCGGGATCGATCAAGCGCAATGGCACGCACGTGGATTTCATCCTGATCGAGCAGGACCAAACCCTGGCGGTCAGCTACGCCGGGACTGAACCGCCGCCGGACACGTTCAAAGACAACTCGCAAGCCCTTGCCGAAGGTAGCTTTGGAAAAGACGGCGTGTTCCACGCCAAAGGGTTGCAGGCCAAGTGCGCTTCTAAGTACGCACCGGCCAAGCCCGGGGATCCCGCCAGCGGAACTCCGAACGCGGAGCCGCCCAAGAACATGACCGAGCGGGACCGTGCCTCCAAAGTGGGCGTGACCCTGTAACGCGCGGTTGGCTTCACTGACGAAACCAATTCGATTGTGATCGACTCCAATCCGGCGGGTGCACAAGCCGATCCCATTATTTCTGTCACAAACCTGATCAAACAGTTTGGGCGATTCGCCGCCTTGCGTGGCGTCACGGCATCTTTCCGGGCGAGCCGCCTGTACGCGATTCTCGGAGACAACGGCGCTGGGAAGACCACGTTGCTGCGGGTTCTTGCGGGCCTGGTGCGTCCGACGCGCGGTACGGTATCGATTCTCGGAAAAAACGATCCCCGCGAGGCCTGCCGCGAATTCGGGTACATGGCGCATCCCTCGCTTCTCTACGACGAAATGAGCGGAATGGAAAACCTGCACTACTTCGCGCGGCTTTATGGAATCCAGAACGACTCGCGGTGCGCGGAAAGCATCGCGGCGGTCGGGCTTGATCCCGGGCTGCAGCGTCCAGTGGGCCAGTATTCGCAGGGCATGCGGCAGAGAATCTCGCTGGCGCGAGCGTTGTTGCACGATCCAAGAATTCTGCTGCTGGACGAACCATTCTCGAATGTAGATATTCGTTCGGCCCGGGAGATGGTGAAATTGTTGGCGCACATGCGCGACCAGGGCAAGACGGTCTTCGTGGTGACGCACCAAGCGTCGTTGCTGGATGGCGCCGCCAATGAGTTCGTATGGATGCAGTCCGGCGAGATCATCAACCGCACGCCCGACCGTAAATTCATGGAGACGGCATGAGCGCGCCCACCGGCATTACCTTCGCGACGCTGACCAAGGACATTCGCCTGGAGTGGCGCTCCAAGGACGCCATCAACTCCATGTTGTTCTTCGCACTCCTGGTCGTAGTGGTATTCAGCTTCTCGTTCGATCCGAATGCGGAAGAGTCGCGGGTGATCGCCGGGGGATTGGTCTGGGTTGCCTTTCTCTTCGCGGCGGTGGTGGCCCTGAACCAGACCTGGTCGCGGGAACTTCGCAACCAGGTGCTGGATGCTTATCGGGTTTCCCCAGCTCCGGCCAACTCGCTTTTCCTCGCAAAGGCGGTGGGAAACTTCATCTTTGTGGTAGTGCTGGAAGCCCTGATGACGCCGCTGTTCATCATGTTCTACAAGCTGCGCGCCTTGGGGCCAGCCTGGCAACTAGTCCCCGTGGCAATCCTTGGAACGTGGGCCATCGTGGTGAACGGGACATTTTTCGCAGCTATGTCGCTTCGCACCCGGAGCCGCGAGATCATGCTGCCCCTTCTACTGTTTCCCATTACAATTCCGGCGTTACTATCCATGGTGGAGGCCACCACCACGATCCTAGTTGGTGACCCGTCGACATCGGCCAAGTTCTGGATGGTATTGCTTGCCACCTACGATGTGGTGTTTACTACTGGCTGTCTGGCTTTATTCGAAACGGTGCTGCACGCGGAATGAAAAAAGCCTTTCCCATCCTCGGGTTTGTGACGGCAGTTTTTCTGAGCTATGCCCTCTATGAAGCATTGGTCGTCGCGCCGCGCGAACAGACCATGGGAGACGTCCAGCGTATCTTCTATTACCACGTTCCCTCGGCTTGGACAGCCTTTCTCCTGTTCTTCATTAACTTCGTCGCGTCGGTCCAATACCTGGTGCGTCCGCGACCGCAGACCGACAAGGTTGCCAACTGGGTTGTCATCGCCATCGGAGTGCTGACTTGCATCGGCGCCTACGTGATCAAGCCGCTGCCGCAGGGTATGTATCCGTCGTCGGTAGTTACTACCGGACTGGCCATCGTCGGACTCTATTTTCTGATCAAGAAGTACTTTTCTGAACAGGAGGTGGATATCCTCGCCTTGACCACTGCCGAAGTAGGCGTGGTTTTTTGCACGGTGGTCTTGGTGACAGGACCTCTCTGGGCGCGGCCGGTGTGGGGAATCTGGTGGACCTGGGACGTCCGGCTGACCTCCACGCTCGTTCTCTGGCTGATTTACGTCAGCTATCTGGTGCTCCGACGATTCTCCACCAGCGGGCAGACTCCGGTTTTGGCTGCGGCTCTCGCCGTGTTTGGTGCGCTCGACGTGCCTCTCGTGTACTTCTCAATCTGGTTCTTCCGCACCCAGCATCCACAGCCGGTGATCGGCGGCGGTGGCTCGATTGATCCCCGCATGCTGCATGTTCTGTTGATTAATTGGCTGGCGTTTCTGTGCTTTGCGTTCCTGGTGTGTTGGTCGCGCTATCGGTTGGAGCGGTGGCAGCGCGATGTGGAAGAGACACTGGCCCTGGAGGCCCTGCTGGAACCGAGGAGCAACGTGCGATGAACTTTCTCTATACAGCCTATGCGGCTACTTGGGCGATCCACATCGTCTACCTCGTCACACTGGTACGCCGCTACTCCCGCCTGAAGGAAGAAGTTGACGAACTGAATAAGAAGAAGAGCTAACCCACCGACGGCTGCGCTAAGTTCCCACGGGCGAGGCCCCTTCGCGCAGGGCAGGCTACCTGTCAGCTACACCGTGAACCTAGTTGCCCGTTCTCCACTGTTGCTGCAGAACCGCCGAAAACTCTGATCCGGAACTCGCCCTCAGGAACTCATATTCTTCAATGGCGGCGGCAACTCCGATGCGAGCCGAGGGCAAAGGTGATTCCACACGGATCACCCGCGCGGCAAAGCGCACACGTACTGCGTCGGTCAGAGTGACGTGCGGCGGAAACGTCAAAGTTACCTCGATGCGCGAGCCTTGTGCGACCGCGCGGTCCAGGTAGAAAAACACGCCGCGGGCGCTCACGTTCTGGGTTTCGGTGTGGAACTCATCAGCACGGTTGTCGGTCAGGCGAATAGAAGCGGGCAGCCGCATGTCGAAACGTCTCATGGCGCGTCGATCCGAGGAGTCTTGCAGCATTCTGGTCTTTCTCCGTGGGAACGTCGCAAACGCAGGAAGATTCCGTTTCGGCGACAGAATCCGAAGTCGGAAAGCCCGCGGCGCGAGGCTCCCCAGAAACGCAAAGATTGGCATGTTTTCGAGAAAAGATTACTTACTTATCCGCAGTTTGCAAAGAGCGAAAGCACTTTCGGCATTCAATCGGTTAACGTCGGCACAGCGATTGGGGAAGATTGAAAGGGTCGCAGGGATTGCTTTGCAGAGCTCTTAACCGCGAAGGTCTCTCAGGAATCACGCGCAGATCGCAAAGCAAGAATGGGCTGGTTGGAGTTTTCTTGGCGCACTTCGCGATAACTTTGCGTGCTTCGAGGTTAGAGGGTTGTTAAGGTTGAGGTGGAAGTTGCCGTCCTGGATTCACTTTTGTGGGAGAAGCGGCATCTCGCAGCGCCTCTTTTTGCATCTCACGAGGCTTGAGCGGGCAGGGAAGCGGGCTTCGCTTGACACTGCTATCCGCCAGATGTTTAAGTAGTTACTTATTTTTTCACACGGATCTGGAGACAAGTATGCTGGCCGCTCCGTTTACCGGAGCCTTCTGGCGTTTGTGTGTGCCGTCTTCATTCCTCTCCACCTGATTTGAATATTTCGGAGGAACTCGTGAGATTGAATCGCCGTGGGTTGGGTACTGGTGTGCTGTGGCGCCGCATTCTGCCGTCAGCGGTTGTGCTGGTTACCTCCGCTGTGGCGGTCCTTGTGCTTGGCTCCAAGGTACGAATGAGCAGTGCTACCCCGGTGGCCGATTCGTCTCCATTCGAGACGCATTCGACCTCGAAGTCCGCTCCTGCAACTCTCACTGCGTACGGCCATTTGCCTTTGATGTTTGAACCCAACCTGGGACAGGCCGACCCGAACGTGAAGTTCATGGCCCACGGTGGCGGATACGGCCTGTTTCTCACGGACAGGGCGGCGGTCCTCTCTTTACGTCATACCGGATCGGGGAAGCAAATCGCTGCGCCGACTTCCGTAATCAGGATGCAGTTGGTCGGCGCCCGGGCAGGTTCCGCCCCTCAAGGGACCGAACCGCTTCCCGGCAAGAGCAACTACCTCATCGGGCATGACCCAGCCAAATGGCATCGCGGCGTCCCGCAATTCGCGCGCGTGCGCTACCCGCAGGTGTATGCGGGTGTGGACCTCGTCTACTACGGCAAGCAGGGGCAGCTGGAGTATGACTTCGAGGTTTCCCCGGGCGTCGACCCGAAAAAGATTCAGCTGAACTTTGTGGGAAACAAGAGCCTGAAGCTGGAGGCTGGCGACCTGGTGCTTAAGACCGCAGACGGCAGTATACGGTTGCAAGCTCCCCGTGTTTACCAGAGTGATGGTGAGACGCAGTCGAAGGTCGACGGACGCTTCCTGCTGCTGGCTGCGGACACCGTGGGTTTCGAGATTGGGGCCTATGACCGCAGCAAGACTCTGGTTATCGATCCGGTCTTGAGCTATTCCACCTACCTGGGCGGGACGGGCTCGGAAGTGTTTCCAACCATCGCCGTGGACTCGGGCTTCAACATGTACGTGAGCGGGTCGACCAGTTCGACCGATTTCCCCAGCGCAACAGCGCCTACCACCGCCGCGCCCAACGTCTTTGTCGCCAAGCTGAATGACACCGGTTCGTCGATTGTCTTTGCCACCTATTTCGGAGGCAACGGCACTGATGCGACCGTCGGCATTGCGGTGGATGCAGGTGGCAACTCCTATATCGCGGGAACTACGACCTCGACCGACTTGCCGACACCGAACGGTTTTCAAACCACTGGGAAGACTCCAGGGACTCACGCCTTCGTGGCCGTACTGGACTCCACCGGCGCGACCGTGAAATATGCGACCTACCTTTCAGGCAGCGGGACCGACACCGCGAGCGGAGTGGCACTCGACGACAAGGGATTCGTCTACGTGATCGGGACGACCGATTCCACGGACTTCCCAACCGCTCCGACTGCCGGGACGCTGCAGTCCACACTGGAGGGCAGCAAAGCCTTCTTCGTCAGCAAGGTTGATCCCTCGACGTCGGGCACCAACAGCTTGCCGTTCTCCACCTATTTTGGGGGAGGCAACCCGAGCAGTGGCACCGTGGCCGGTGGCGGCGTCGCCGTGGATAACAACACCAGCGGCTCGAACGTGTACATCACCGGCGGCACAAACTTCGCGTTTACCGGCACCAACACGGCCACCGACTTTCCCATCAAGAATGCTTACCAGGCGTGTCTGAACAGCGCTGCATCGGTGACGACCTGTCCGGCCCCAAGCGGCACTCCGGCGATGGACGCTTTCATTGCAAAGATCAATCCTGGCACGACCACCGGCCCGCAGTTATTGTACTCGACCTATGTGGGCGGCACGGGGGACGATATCGGTAACGGAATCGCCATCGATGCCTCTGGCAATGCCTACATCACGGGTTCAACCTCATCGAGTGATTTCCCGAAGGCGACCATTGCTCAGTTCCAGACCACCTACGGCGGCGGGGCTACGGATGCCTTCGTCGCCAAGATCAACAACCCGATCACCGGCACAGGCACTACCACGACAAACGTTCAGTTGACCTACTCGACCTACTTGGGCGGGAGTGGGGCGGACGTCGGAAATGCCATCGTGGTCGATGGCATCCAGGGCGCGAGGATCATCGGTACTACCAACTCTGCCGATCTCTCGAGCAAAGTCCTCAACCCGATTCAGGGTACGATCGGCGGACTTCACGACGCTTTTGTGGCGCGTCTCGATACAGTCAAAGGCGGGTCCAGCGGCACCAACCAGTTCCTGACATTCCTTGGGGGCTCGGGAGAAGACGCGGGTACAGGCATCGCCCTCGACAGCAGCACGAATACATACGTCGCCGGGGAAACTGCGTCGGGGAACTTTCCTACAGCAAGTCCGTTTCAGGGTAGTCCGTCCGGCCCGCAAGATGCCTTCGTGGCAAAGCTTGGCCCCACGTTGAACTTGGCCCTTACGGTCGCCAACCCTTCGTCCACGTCTGTCAATGCTGGAAACCAGGTGAGCTTCGTCTATACCATCACGAACAACGGCGATACCACCGCCAATGTGGCATTTCAGGACAACCTGGGCACGGGAAGTGGAACCGCACCTGCCACCTTTGTTTCCGCGACGGCCTCGGGCGGAAGCTGCCCCACGACCCCGACCAATAACACTGTGCTGTGCAACCTCGGGATCCTCAATGGCGGTGCCACCGCGACAGTCACAGTGAATCTGACCCCGACCGGATCGGGAACTCTGGGCAACAGCGGTACTGTGATCGTAGGTGGCCAGTTCTCAAAGAGCGCAACAGCGACGCCGGTAACGGTGAACACGTTCACGGTCACGACTCCGCCGAATGGCGCATCCCAGACCGTGGTCGCCGGAAACCCCGCGAACTACCAGATCATCCTTACGCCGAAGCAGACCTATTCAGCGAGCATATCCTTGACTTGCTCGGCGGGACTGCCAAGCGGTGGTTCCCCGTCGACCTGCACATTTACGACGACTCCGGTAACTCTGCAGGGGACAAGTCCATCCCAGGTGGCGCTGACCATCAGCACTTTCCCAAGAACTACGACCACGGTTGAATTGCTGCCGAGAAGCTGTCCATTTTATGCCGTGTGGTTGCCCATCGCCGGGTTAGCCTTCTTTGGAGTCGGACTGCGCAAGCGGGCGTGTAAAGGCCGCGTCCTGGGTGCTCTCTTGTTCTTGCTACTGATGACGATAGTCGCACTGCAACCCGCCTGCGGGGGCCACAGCTCCACCACGACCACAACCGGCACGCCTGCGGGAACCTACACCATCACGGTCTCCGCGACATCGGGCACGTTTTCACAAACCACGCCTATCACGCTCGTTGTGCAGTGACACTTCGTTGACCAACACCGAGTCCCAAGACTCCTGTGGTCGTCTTGCGGGCGCGCGCAGTGTAGGTTAGTATGAATGTTTGCTCGCCACACGGTTCTCCTGTCTTTGGCCGGCATCGAGGCTGGAGCAGGGGATTCCGTAGATCAGCAAACTCCCGCGAGTAATCCTTGCCATCCCGAAGAGGACGCGTAGCTCAATTGGCAGAGCAACTGACTCTTAAGCCTGCGCGCCCACTCTGCATCTCACCAAAACTCAATTAGTTCTGTAACTTAGAGATAGCCAGTCCGCTTGTTTGGTGTGGTTCGGTGGGGGTCTATCTAGCTCGGACAGACATAGTTCAGGCATAGCGGGGCTGTTGAAGCACGTAGGTCATCCGCCCTCCGTCTCACCCCATGGAATCAATGCCTCTGACTAGGACCAACTAGCTAGGGCTTGGTTTGATTGGTCGCTGGTTTGGATCTAGTTTTGAGCGTCTGATCCGCTCAGTGAAGGCCCATTCTCACCTGGTCTGCTCGTACTGTGGGGCTGTAATCGAAGTGATGGATGGAGGCAGGTGCCACGGCGTGAACTCGTGGGGCCGCACTGGCAGCCCCCGTGTCGTTTCGCGTGTTCACGCGCTGCGGGGCCTCCCCCAAAGCAAAGCAACGCGGGGCATCACTCAATTGACACTCGCCTGCTGTAGGAATAAATTCTGAGCCACTCTGGAAGGCGCTTATGGCGGCGTGGGACCCTTGGGGTAATCCCAACTACTATTGGGTCGTGATCTGCAAGAACACAGGGGCTCATGAGTCCGCGAATCTGATGTTCGGGCACAAGATTCCGCTGGGCGAGACTGACGCCTTCGAATCCTTGCCTGTTAGCGGGCCCTTTATAGCCCGGTGTGATGAATGCGGCGAAGAGCACACATACGAGCCAGCGGAAGTCTCGCGGTTGGAGCTAGAGCCTCCGGCGTCCTTCACGCCACACCCTCGATTTGTCTGACACGGGGCGTGCATTTGCCAAGCGTAGACGCCATCAAATCTTGCGCAGTCTTTGCATTCGCCCGTATGAGGGTGGTCAGAGCTTGTTGATGCGCTTCAAGATCGCGCTACCAGCCCACAGCACAGCAAGGATCAACATAATGATGAGGAAACCGCTCATGTGTGGAATTGTAGCGCTCTGTTTTCGCCGGGACCAGCCGAGTGCGAAACTAAAGAAAACAGATCCCCTGTCAGCATTTCCTGTATAGACAAAGCGCCCCAGACATCTTCCATTCTGGGACGCTCGTCCGAGCAGCCCTCCCCCAAGAAACTGCTCGTGGCTGGT
>UEXW01000202.1_pt1 | contig 24117 bp, 23 predicted proteins | sample 4301151 | NCBI WGS metagenome assembly UEXW01 (sample SAMEA4773176, study PRJEB27434) | metagenome | biome: 2259; feature: agricultural soil; material: soil | place: USA | collected 2014-09 | depth 0.25 m | reverse complement strand
GAGGAGGCGGAGGTGGGGTGGGCAGTGGCGGTGGTCGTCCAGGCGGCGGAGGTACGGGCAGTCCCGGCGGTAGCGGCGGTCGGCCGGGTGGAGGCGGAACCGGCGGTACCGGGGGAGGAACCCGCGGAGGCGGCGGCACTCCGGGTGGCGGCGGTCGTCCCACGGGCGGCGGCGGAAATACGGGATTCAGTCGCAATCCATATTTCAACAACCCCTACAACCAGCCTCGACTGATCATTCCGCAGTTTCCTCCGAGCGCGTCCACCAACCAGCAGATCCTCTATCAGCTGGCGGACGGCACGGGTGGCTTTGTCATTGTGAACAGCAACGATTTGCTGGCGGGCATGCAGAAGATCGCGCGCGAGCAGACCCAGTACTACATCTTGGGCTACACGCCGGCAGTCTCGGCGGAAGGCAGTTGTCACGCTTTAAAGGTGAAGGTTGATCGAGGTGGCACTGTCGTTCGCTCCCGGAGCGGCTACTGCAACGTGCGCCCAGTGGATTTTCTGGCGGGTAAACCCATCGAGAAAGATCTGGAAAGCCGGGTTAACGGATCGCAAGCGGGGAATGTGGCGGCCGCGATGGCCCTTCCATACTTCTACACGTCGCCGAATACCGCGCGCGTAAACCTGGCCATGGAGATTCCCGGTAACTCAGTCAAGTTCGAAAAGGAGAAAGGGAAGCAGCACGCAGAAATCAATGTGCTAGGCATCGCCTACAAACCCGACGGCTCAGTAGGCGCGCGCTTCAGCGACAAGGTTGACCTGGACCTGGACGGAAAGAAGGAAGTTCAAGAATTCCAGAAAACCTCCTTTCACTACGAGAACCAATTTGACGTGGCCTCAGGCAAATACACCTTGAAGGTCGCGTTCAGTTCGAGCGGCGAAACTTTTGGCAAGCTCGAGGCGCCGCTCACGGTGGATCCCTACGACGGTAAACAGTTCAGCCTGAGCGGAGTTGCGCTCAGCCACGACCTACGCCGCGTGACTGACATGCCGACCGGGCTCGACGACGTCCTGCTGGCGGATCACACGCCACTGGTAGTACAGGGCATGCAGGTGGTGCCTACCGGCGGGACGCGCTTCACCAAAACCGACAACGCCGTCATCTATGTGGAAATCTATGAGCCCTTGATGACCAGCAACGAGGAGAAGAATCCCCTCAAGGTTGGCGTGGAATATGTGGTTGTTGATCGTAAGAGTGGCGAGAAGAAGATTGACAATTCAGGGCTCATCAATCTGCAAGATTCGGCCAAGGTTGGCAATCCGGTCATTCCCTTGGGCATGCGCATTCCGGTGGACAAGTTGTCGCCGGGATCGTATCGAGCAGAGATCAAGGCCATGGATTCGGCGGGTAACACGACCCAGCCGCGAACGGCGGAGTTTGAAGTCGAGTAATACGCAGCGGACCATCTTCCGCTGTGCGATTAGGAGCTTTTGACCGACGGAGTTTGTAAGTCGTCGCAAAGTTCGCACAGTAATTCTTCGCGTCCTTTGCGGATCTTTGCCTCCTTCGCGGTCAAGAGCTTTTTTTGCGCGGAAAAGTCAAACCTGGAGCGAAGCGATGCAACGACACCGATTGAGCGCCGTGATCACCGTGCTGCTGGTTTGTACTGCGGGCCTGTGTTTTGCTCAAGAAGGCAAGCTAGCTCCCGAACGGCGCAGCCAGATTGAGAACGCGGTCACGAAGTTCATGGCGACGAGCGGTGCGCCGGGAGTCTCGGTGGCGGTGGTCGTGAATGGGGAGCGGGCCTGGTCCGCGGGTTTCGGCATGGCTGACCTGGAAAACAACGTGCCGGTCACCGCACAAACGCTCTTCCGGCTCGCCTCGGTCTCCAAGCCGATCACGGCCACCGCCGCGATGCATCTGTGGGAGCAGGGCAAACTCGATCTGGACGCTCCGATCCAAAAATATTGTCCCGCCTTTCCCCAGAAAGAATGGCCCATAACAACCCGACAACTCATGGGACATCTTGGTGGCGTGCGGCACTACCGCTCCGAGTCCGAAGGGGATCAGGAGGTGAACAACACCCGCCACTTCGACGACCCCATCGCGGGCGGGATTCAGTTCTTCGCCAATGATCCTCTGTTCGCCAAGCCGGGGACGAAATTCCATTACTCCACTCAGGGGTTCACGCTCATTGGCTGCGCTATCGAGGGCGCCGCGAAGGAAAAATATATCGACTACGTCCGCGAGAATATTTTTCAGCCCGCCGGCATGACGCACACACAGTGGGATGATCGCTTCGCGGTGATTCCACACCGCACCCGTTTCTACTCGAAGTCGAAATCCGGAGCAGTGGAGAATTCCGAGTTTCTGGACGCGAGCTACAAGATTCCAGGCGGCGGTTGGTTGTCGTCGGCCGACGACATGGCCAACTTCGAGGTTGCGATCCTAGCCGACCGCCTCCTCTCGCGCAAAACCCGCGACGCCATGTGGACGCCGCAGCAAACCGCCGCACCCGTCGTCGACGCAGAGAAACATGACAGCTATGCGCTGGGCTGGGGCACCGGAAACTCCGCTGGAGTTGCGGACGTAGGCCATGGAGGCGGACAGCAGGGTACCAGTACATCGATCATGCTGGCACCTCACCAGCACATGGGGGTGGTCGTGCTCGCCAATATGGACGGAGTGGATGCGTCCTCCCTCGCGGTGGATGTGCTTAAGCTGCTGGTCGGAGCGCCGGCACAGACGAAGTAATGAACCCTGCCAGGGACGCATCCAGCGGCCTGGGTTGTGGAAGTTAAGCAATCCGATTCGCACACCGGCTGTGCTTAGGCGGCGGCTCGCACGATCTTTCGGGCTGTACTTTGCGGTCCCAGGGAAGGAACTCCAATCCGATCCACAACGATCTCCCCGTTCGATCGAGCGTGACTTGCATCTCCTGGGCGCAGGATCCACATAGCCAGAAATATTCAACAGTCTTTCGGGCGCTCTCCGGCGATCCGCCGTCATTGGAAGACAAGGAGTCAATCAGGTAAATCTTTCCACTGCGGAAATAAAGGAAAGGCCGGGCACAGGAGGGGTTCGCACACTTCGTGGTCATGGCTACTACCTCTTTGCAGTGGGCTCATCCGGTGGGGACGTTTTCCCGGCGCGCGCGGAAAGCCGTGCTGTTCGCAAACTCGGATCACGATCTCCATCAATCGCTCCGGTTTGGCTGGGGCTTCCTCAATGGTTTGTGCTGGCAGTTCCGGTACTTCATCCATACCTGCACTTGCTCCTTACTAAAGTGTGTGGTCAGGCCGCCAGGCAATTGCGGATCTTGGCCTTCACATCGGCATGCTCCCATTTGCAGAACTCCGCATCGGTCAAACTCCCATTTTCTTTGCGCGTGTGCATCAGGAAGCGAAAAGCACGCGGCTGCCTGGCTACCAGTTCATCAAACAGTTCGTGCGCGTCCGCGTCCGCCAGGTACTCATCCACAAGCAACAAGTCAAATTCGGATTGTTCCGACAGCGCGAGCGCTTCCTGGCCGCTCCACGCAGTGACCGTGCTGTAGCCTTCGCCCTCCAGCAAACGCTCCAGCTCGATAAGTACATCTTGGTCGTCATCCACAATCAGAATTTTGATAGGATTTCTGGCCATATTCATCTCCGATCGGTTGCGAGCTACGTACGGGTCCGGATGCTGCGGTTGCAGTAAGAAAATGGACTCGGCCACCAATGCTGTGAGTGAACGGTATAAGAAACCGCGTTACACGTTGTGGGGGGGCCGAGTCGCCCCATCTTCGGTCGGGGACTCACGCGCGTCTGTGACGATGGTCACAGCGACGCCAAAAAAACGAGCACGGGCGCAGAACCATCGCGCCCCAAGACCGCGTCATGCCGAAATACGGTCAAACCTGCGCACGACGCGGTCCCAGTTCGGCGTTCGGAGAGAAAGCGAGGCTCTGCCATGAGACCACAGCGCGATGATTACCTGCCCCCCGTTGCTTACGGCAGCATGAGCCTCGAGCAAATCCAGGAAGGCGTCAGCGCCGAAGCGGTCAGCTATGCCGCTGGCCTGCTGGTGGAGGCGATCCGCAACTATGATTCGGACAACTTCAGTTCTGCCCATCAGAAACTCACCCTCACAGAGGCCCAGATGATCGCGGCCAATCTTATTGCCCATGCATCCGCCCGTCTGGATGACGCCACCCTTCAGGAACAGCTCGCGCGTGTGCGCAAAGCGATTCGGGAAGTGAAGCCCTAGGCAGCCGCAGGCATGCGGATGCGGAAGTTCCGATCGGTTCCGGGGTGCTCCAGCGGGCTCCTGTCGAACGCGCTGCTTTCGTTGGACGTGGTGAAGGGACTGGCCACTGGTCTCTGGAGCGGGGCGAAGTCGTGCGCACACATCACCAGGAAACCTAGGCACATATCACACAGTGAGAAGGTACGGTCGAAGCCGGCGATTCGACTTCCGGAGAACAGCGGAGTGCTGGGTCCATCGCCTCGAAAACGGCGGGCACAGGAGGCACTCCCGCAGGAGCGCAACATCAACCACATCCTGACTACCGACTCGCTGCGCTCTGGCGTTCCGGCTGAGGCCCCTGGCGGATTCACGGCAACTGTACAGCGATGTGTTGCCGTTCCTCCGCCCCATCTGTGCCTAGCGTGCCCACTTGCCGGCGGCTCCACTCGAAGAGTCACCACAGGGTTGAGCGTGAAAGTCGAGTGCATCGACCCTAGTGCAGCTCATATGAAATCAACAGTTTTTTCACAAAGGGATATCAGCTGTGGGTGTTGAAAAAGTCCGTGAGCGGAATGTACTCTCGGCCGCGATGATGACCGCCGTTCGAGTTTTTCCTCTCGCCTCAGCTAAGCGGCAGCGTCCATGGTAGGGGTTGGCGGTTGGCTGAGGAACCGCACCAGTCGCTTGATGTTCTGGGCCACGGCTGCCAGAAAGAACTGCTCCCGCACGAACCTTAGTCTCCGAAGACGGAGGCGACGCAATCCGATCTGATTCTTAAGTTCCGCGAACAGGGCTTCCACCTTCTTTCTTTCCCGCTGTGCCTTGGCAAACTCTGGCGTGTTCGCCAACTTCCGTGCACGTTGCCGAGCGGGTTCGTCCATGTGGATGGCAAGAAAGCGAAACGCTCCGCTGGTGCATTGGGCTTTAGCGCACACGCACCACAACGTTTGCGGGTCCCGATGTAGGCATAGGTGCGGTTCCGCAGGTTGCGGCCACCATAGTTCAGTTGCTGCCCCGCAGGACAGCGATCGCTGTTGCTTTCGGGTTGATACGTGAACCGCTCGGGACCGTAGAAAGGACTGTTCTTTCTGTGGATGCTGTCGCGGGTTCGCATAGAGGGCGTGATGCTCCGATCCGCCAACCATTGCAAGAACTCCCCGTTCCCATAGGTCGTGTCGGCCGCTACCGATTCTGGCTCTCGTCCTTGCCATTGCGCGAAACGGGTGAGCCTGTCTTGCGCGGCCACGGTTTCCTGGCTCATGCGCGCTGCCGTGGCCTGCACTCCCACCATCACGCAACTATGGTTGTCGACCAGATAGTTGTCGTAGTATCCGAGCCGGGCCCGCGTGCCACCCTTAGTGGCGTAAGTCGAATCGGGATCGGTGGTCGATTCTTGGTCTTGCTGGTGCACCGGCTCTTCCACCGGGTTCTGCTGTTCCAGGTCCACCAGATACTGACGCACCGAACGGTTGACTTGTGCTGCTTCCGCTAGCTGCTCGCGTGGAATGCGGCTTTCCTTGGCGGCATTCGCCTCGACGAAGCTGCCATCCACTGACAGATGTTTCCCCTGCACCAGTCCCACTTCCACACACTGGCGCACGATCTGCTCAAACAACTCCTCAAACAGTTTCGATTCCTGAAACCGTCCATGCCGGTTTTTCGAGAATGTGGAGTGATGCGGAATCTCTTGATCGAAGCCCAGGCCGGTGAACCAGCGCCACGCCAGATGCATGCGCAGTTCCTCCACCAGTTTGCGTTCGCTCGTGACCCCGTACAAATAGCCGACCAGCACAATGCGCAGCAGGAGCTCGGGATCGATCGAGGGGCGACCCGTCTCGCTGTGACGATCGGAATCATGGGCGGATGCTTCCTTCTAACATGCTTCTGCTGAATCTCATCCTGCTAATCGACGTGACTTTTTCAACACCCACAGCTGATATCTGCATATATCGCCGGATTGGCGCACCGTGACTTGGAAAGCACTGAGTCCTACTGAGTTACGCGCGCACGCCTAATGCCGAAAAAGTTGTAGAAAATGTTTACGAGGACTAAGGCTGGTACCGCACAAAGCGGCGTGCGGGGGCGTACGCGCGCGACTTCTCGTGGTTGGTGATGCGATTGCGGACGGCGTGCAGAACGTAAGCACTCAAGGTGCGGTGCTCCCGTTTAGCCGCTGCGCGGATCTTTTCAGCCTCTTCCTTGCTGCAGCGGATCAGCAGGGCGGTGCGGTCGGACGGTATAGCGGACCTCGCTTCCTGTAAGTACCCGGAAAGCCATGATGGGGGCCCGTCATCTCCCAAGTCAGCATGGATCGTCACGCCCTGTCGTGATGATCATCACCTGCAGTACGCCGAAAGAGGTTGCCCCGAAAGTCCCGCCCTGTGGAAACCGCAAGATTACGGACGTCAAATTAGCGAGTTATTAACACAAACGAAACACTCCTGAAACCTTCCGCCGTTAGCTTTTCCCCACCAGTGTCATGACCCATTCTCCAACCAACCCTGTGAGGAGCTACAAAATGCTAAAGAATCGACACCTTGGGGTCTCTCTCGGCCTCATGATTGCCTCCACCCTTGCCTTCGGCCAAAGCGGGATTGGACCGATTACTTCCGGCGTACCGAATGCCAACCCGAGCTCCGGACATCCGGGCACTGTCATCACTCGTGGATTCGCTTTGAAGACTCTCGCCGTCGGAAGTGACCTGCTGGAAAACCCCTCAGGCGTGATCACTTCTTTGGGCTTTCTTAACGACTTCCCGCCACAAGCCGTGGAACCCACCAAGACCGAGCCCGACCAGAATCTGTACGTCGTATTCTCCCGCAATCCCGGCGGCCCAACTGGTGGTTACAATTACGGCCACCACTTCCTTTACCAACCGCACGAAAGCCCTACCAACAACTGCTACCTAACCCGCATCAATCTGGATGTTACCGACCCCGCACACCGCATCACGCTGCTGACTCCCGTCGGTGCTGATGGCCTTACACATTTCAGTTCCGCCGACGGGTCGACCTTCAATCCGTTTACGCGAACGCTGTTGTTCACGATGGAGACGGGTTCACCCAACGGTGGGGTGATCGAGATCACCACCTCGTGGCCGCCGGAAACCCGGCGGCTCGATGGAGTCTTCGGTTCGGGTGGATTCGAAGGCATCCACCCCGACGATCGCGGAAACATCCTGGTCATCGAAGATGCAGGGGGAACTAGCGTGAACGTCGTGCAGAATGACGCCACCACGCCGAAGGTAGCGCGCCAGCCGAACTCCTTTGTTTATCGCCTGGTTCCTTATGATAAGCGCGATCTGTCCAAAGGCGGCAAGCTGCAGGCTTTGCAAGTGTCGATCGATGGCAAGCCGGTGGTGTTCAGCGCCGCCGACCCGGTCGGTGACGTCTTCTCCGACAACCAGCTGAAACTGCACACGCTCGGAACTTCCTACCCCGTGCGCTGGGTCACGGTCCATGACACCGCGGTGGATGGCACGGACTCGTTCAACGCGAACGCTGCGGCCAAAGCTGCGGGCGCAACTCCGTTCAAGCGTCCCGAGAACACGCAGTTCCTGCCCGGTTCCGGATTCCGAACCTTCTTCTTCACCCCTACCGGTGATACGAACTCGGATGCTGGCAATCAGCCCGCATTGGCTGCTCGCGGAAGCTGGGGTTCGATCTTCCGGGTTGATCTCCGCGAAAGCCGCAACAGCGGCAGGATCTCGATTTTTGCACTTGGAGATGCGGATCACGCCGCATTTGACAATATCGCCTTTGCCGACAAGAACACAGTGCTGGTAGGCGAGGACCGGGGCGACGGTCTCCACAATCAGCTCAATAAGCTGGATTCTGTGTGGGCGTACCCGCTAAATGGATCCACGCCGAAACGATTCGTCGCCCTGGGACGCGATCCCGCATCTGAGCTGGACGCCAGCCTGTTGGGAACTTCTGGCTTCCAGAACGAAGGCGACAACGAAACCACTGGATTGCACGTTTCCAATGGCAGCACCTCTGTGGAAGGACTGCTGGGAACAACGGCGAATCTTGTCAACGCCCGCGGCTTTCTCACCCGCCAGCACGGTGAGAATGAGATCTGGGAGATCGTCAAGACTCGTCGCGGCGACGATTAGCTTTTCATTGGTTCACAACCGCCCGCTTACCGACCTAGTAAGCGGGCTTTTTTCCGAGAGCCTTCCTACTCATCGACTCGGAGGGAGCTGGAATGTTATGCCGCGGTCTGAATTGGCCTCTTTTGTGGCAGCCACATCCAGGTCGGCGAGCGGAACTTTCTTCGAGTCCTGCTCGGTGTAGATCCAGAGGGTCTGGCCCACAATCGCATAGTTTCGCGCTTCGACGCGGTGACCGTCGTGAAATACCAGCACGGTCAGAGGAGCGCGGTCATCTGTCTCGGGGATTATCGAAGCTGTGGGCGCAGGCGTCGCAGAGGCGACGGTCTTCTTCTTGGAAGTGGCATTCTTGGACGCGGCGGAAGTTTTCGCAGGCGTTGTTCGTTTGGCTGAGGACGGCTCCGCGGTCGTCCGAGTCGCCTGGAGTTCCTCTACCAACGAATTCAGGCTGGCCACCTGCTGCTTCAGTTGGTCGACCTCGCTGCGCAGCTGTTCAACCTCGGTGGCCAACGCGCTGTTGTCTTGTACCGGCGTCACTGCCGCGCCCTCGGATTGGGAAGGCGATGCCGCGGCGTCAGGTGCGTCCTGAGCCAAACCGGACGAAGCCCATCCCATTACCAACACCAAGAGCAGGACCTGCCAAACACGATTCGTTCCCAGCATGATGACCATCCATTCAGACTCGGCTTGGCGAGCTGCCAAGCCGGCTATGCTTTGGACTCTATTTCTACCGAATCCGCAGGTCAAGACGGAATGGCCCATCCGGGCGGAACGAGAGCCTCGTGGGTAACAGGAACACCCGTGCCGGAAACCAACTTGCGGCTTCCGGAGAGAACCCGACCAGAGTCGCTTCCGACACGGGGCGCTTTTGGGGCGACCTGTCTTGGGAACGCCAGGTCGCGGCAAACTTGCACCCTTCATCCCGAGGCCAACTCGACCACGCCAGCGTGATTCTGCTCACAGCCTGCGGGGCAGCGTACTGGGACAATGCAGGAAACCGCACGGCTAGACGACTGCTTTCGCGACTGTAGAAAATCGATTATGTTGACCAGGCGTGCGCACCGTGCTGCCACGGGATTTAATGGCGCTCGTCGTCGTAAGCGCCATTGCCATCACGGTACTCTGGGCGTCCTACGGTTTTCGCTGTCAGGCGCGCGCGCAAGGCCTCCAGTTGAACCCTCCCCTGGCGGAGTTCGTTCACAATCTCTCCCGCCCGCACGATGTCCGCTTGCTGGAGACGGTGTCGCACTGGCGTCTGCTGCCGGAGTCTTATATCTATGGACTGGCCGACGTGCGCATCATGTCCGACTTCTACGCCAGCTACCTGTTCGGCAAAGTCTACCCACACGGTGTGTGGTTCTACTTCCCCGCGGCGTTCGCGGTGAAGGTCCAGCCTGACAATTCTGATCCTTCTGCTCTTAACGGCCTGGGTGATCGCTGTCGGCCGCCTGCGTTGCAGGCGCGAGATTCTTTTCCTGACCATCCCGCGCGCATTTCATCTGGCAATCGCCATGGGCTCGGGGATGAACATCGAAGTCCGCCATATCTTGCCCATGTACTTGTTTCTGGCAGTTCTTATCGGCGGCGCCGCTTGGACGCTGATCAAGGACAATCGACGTTGGGCATACGCCATCGCAGTCCTTCTGCCGTTTCAGGCCGTGTCGTCGACGCGAGCCTTTCCCACCTATCTCGCTTATGCCAACGAACTCTGGGGAGGCCCTTCGCAGAGGCACAAGTACTTGAGCGATTCCAACGTCGACTGGGGACAACAGCTGAAGGCCACCAAGCGATACCTCGACCAGCGTGGCGTGAAGGACTGCTGGTTCATCTATTTCGCGGAAGGCGTAGTCGACTACACCTACTACGGGATTCCATGCAAGCCGCTGCCCACCGCGGACTCACTCTGGGTAGGGCAGACGGCGGACGCGCCGCCCGCAATTGATGGTCCCGTACTGATTAGCGCTGGCAACCTCTCCGGATTCGAGTTCGGCGCGGGCGCTCTCAATCCCTACGAGCAGTTCAAGTATCTGCGTCCGACCGCGGTGATCGACTACGGCGTCTTTGTTTTCGACGGACATTTCGAAATCCCGCTGGCGCAGCGATCAGCCATGCACAGAAGGCGCGCCGCCTGCTGAACGCGAAGCAACCAGCCGAACGGCCTTTCAGAAGCGCAGCAGGCCGTGGCCCTGGCTCCCAATGCCGTCAATCCGAATGTGTTGTTGGGAGACATTCTGGCCGCGTTAGATCGACCGCAAGGGGCGCGCCAATGCTACGCGCGGGCGTTGACGCTGGCCAAAACAATCGAGCCCGAGTTGCAGATCGGTTGGGTGGAACATCTCCAGAAAAAGCTCGTGGAGTGACGTTAGAACCGTCACGGTCGGGTTGCCCAGACAACTCTGTTGTTCTGAACCGTGCCTGCCAGGCTCAAACGCTGCTAGGACCTATCGCGAGACTGGCGTCTTTGCGAAATGATTGTCTGAAGCATGGTTCGTCGCGTCAACGCACCGAGTTGGAAGGCCCCCCAAACGCCCGCTCTTTGAATGAGACCCGATAGTTCGGATGTTTCGGGAATGTCCACCGCAGCCATTGGGGAGTTGTGGCGGATCACCTGTACGATAGCAAGGCCTTGCCGCTCTAGTAGCTCCTTTAATGAGCGGGACGTGAAGTGATTGAGGTGATGCTTGCTGTAGAGGCGCTTTAAGGGCGCTGCGTACCCGACTCGATTTAATACTCTGGCTGCGGCGTAAATAAGGCTGCGTTCATCCACCGTCATAGTAATCACGAGCCCGCCTGGCTCGCAGATTTCACTCATTCGCCTTGCGAAGACGCTCACGTCCGGGATGTGCTCAATCACGGCCAGGCTCACCAATACGTCAAACCTCCGCTCAAATCTCTCTCGTAGGAAATCTCCTTGCAAGTACGTGATTCCGTCCGTCTGGGCATTCGGCGCCATATCGATCCCGGTCAGCGAGAGATTATTCGACTGCGCTGCGAGAAAACGCAGGAAGTTTCCATTTCCGCACCCGATGTCGAGGACCGAAGCGTCGAGTTTGTGCTCGATAATGATCCGACTCAGCTTCGCATACAACGCCAGGTTCGGGTGAAGGAACCAGTTACGATGTTCTCTTTCAAAATAGTCGGGCTCGTACCGCTCGAGCTCGTCGACCGAAGCAAGGTCTGTGAAGCAATGGTCACAGTTGGGGCAGCGGTATAAATTGATGTCCTCCAAGTCGTGCTCCAAGACACTTGGGGCAGTGCACACCGGACACAATAGCGGGCTGGTAATCGAGGTCAGAGAGGCTCTCCTTTATTCCCCACGATCATAAGCGAACTTCCAAACGGCATGGGAAATCGGGTCAGGGTCAGCTGCTCCGCGCGCGACAACAAGAAAAACATCGTGTTGATCAGGGAACCAGGAATCTGTGGCAGCTTCGGCGTCGAGCGAAAAACGCTTTCGATTCCATGTTGCGCGAGCTTTATGGGGCAAGTCCAATGGAAGAAGTACCGTTCCGAGCGAATCTGAAGACCGGCTTGAGCGGCCACCTCGCGGAATCTGGACTTCGTATACCGCGTCAGGTGGTGATTCAGAACGTCGTGATTCGTCCACAGGCTCATGAAAGCTGGAACCGTGATAATCGCGGTACCCTCTGGAGTGAGAAGGTCAATTGCGTGCCTCAGGGCCCCGACTGGGTCGGGGAGATGCTCCAGGACGTCCAACATCAGAATCAGCGAATAGTATTTGCCGGGCTGAAAGCTAAAGTCGAAGGGGCAAACATGGATTCGGTCTCGATGGGGACTCTCATCCCGCACCAATTCGGCGCTGGGTTCTACCCCTTCCACGTTGCCAAATTCGGCCAGCCGATCAAAGAACAAGCCATCGCCACAGCCAACGTCGAGAATCTCCCTTCGAGTCCCCGATACCGGAAGCGCACGCAAGGTTTCAATGATGAATTCTGTTCGAGCGCGCCACCACCAGTGCTTGCTGTAGAGTTGGCGATAGATGCTGCCGTAAGCTTGGTCCACAAGGCTTTCTCAGCGGTGAAAATCGTTCGTGGTGCACTAGACCGCAAGCAATTCGACTAGTCGGAGCCGCTGGCAGCACGATCCTCGATTTCAGTAGCGGCATTCAGATCGTCCATACCCGGTGGATTGGCTCTGCGCAAACCGAAGACTTGGCGGATCACGTAGTGAGGGCGAGCCTTCGCTTCTTCGTAGACCCGTCCGACATACTCACCAATGATCCCGAGGAAAAAGAGATTTATACCAGAGAGGAATGTCATGGCGAGGATGATGGCAGTAAAACCTTGTGGCGAGTGCAACCAGAATTTCACGTAAACGGAATACATCGAAAACAGGATCGACAGAAAAATCGCAAGCGCCCCAAGAATGGAAGCAACCCGCAGGGGAACAATCGAAAAGGCAAATATACCGTCCGAGGCAAGTTGAAGGAGTCTGAGCGGGCTGTACTTAGTGCGACCAGCCGAGCGAGCGGCGCGCTCAATGGGCACCCCGATTTGGCGAAAGCCCACCCAGGTGCGCAGGCCACGAAGGTAACGATGGTGTTCCGGCATCCGGCGAATTTCGTCAATCACCCGTCGTGATAGCAGACCGAAGTCTCCCGCGTCGAGTGGCAAGGGCGTTGAGGAAAGTGTAGCGACTAACCGGTAGAACACGTAGTAACACAGGCGCAGCCACCAGGATTCCTTGCGATTGACACGCCGCACGTACACCACGTCGTAGCCTTGCCGGTAATGGTCCAGCAACTTCGGGACAGCCTCCGGTGGGTCCTGCAAGTCACCGTCCATCAAGACAGCCACATCCCCGGTCACGTGGTCAAGGGCAGCGGCCAGTGCTGTTTGATGACCGAAGTTCCGCGATAAGGCTACAACCAGCAGGCGTGAATCCTCACGCGCAGCCGCGCTCAGGATTTCCAGAGTCCGGTCGGAGCTGCCGTCGTCGACAAAAACGATCTGGTGCGGGCCTCCCGGTAGATCGTTAAGCACGGCAGTTGTGCGACGCAGCAACTCCGGAACGACGGCTTCCTCGTTGTAGATGGGAATTGCCAGCGAAATTGTTGAAGCCTCGATCATAGCTGGCACGTTCGCTTTATATTAGATTACGCTCCACAGGCGTGAGTCGGGAGGAATGAGCCTCCCCAAACAGGTTCACGGTTTTTTACGAGCGAGATAGATTCGACTCCCCGCATTCATTGCAACCACCTCAAACGCATAGCCGTCATGGAGCAGCCGGCCAGGCTGCCAGTCCCACACCGGGCGGCCATCGGAATATACGAGAAACTCGGAATGAGTTGCGGTGAACTCATTGAACTCAGATACCTGTAGTTTCGTGTAACGCCGCAAGGCGAGCATGCATTTGTCAGCGATTTCGCTGCCCGTGTAGATGAGCGCTGCTGGCACGTCCACCAGAAAAAGTGTACGCCGGTACAACTCTGGCGATGCGTAGTAAGCCAGGGGTAGGTAATCAAGCGCGTCGGAGTCGACAAGCGGGAGATCGGAATGGCCAGCTGCTGTCAGCAAACGTTCGCCCGGCGGTCTGAGAAGGATGGTTCCGCAACAAATAGAGTTGGAATCGCCAGAATACGACTTCCTGTGCACCTAGACACGCGAATAGCAGAATCGAGAAGAGCGCCATGAGTCGTCGGTCCAATGCTGGCAGCCCATAACTGGCGGCCAGGGGAAAGCCCAGCGCTGTAAGGAGCAAATATCGAGGATTGAATCCGCCATGCGCGGGCCGCAACGTCACGTACATGACAGACGGCAAGGTGAGAAAACCTAATGCCAGCACGTGCTCGTGCGGAGGAATCTCATCGCAGCCGGTACCTTGGGCACCGAGACATCCGTAAAGCAAGACAGCCGCGGCCGCCGTGAATGCTATGCGAACTCCATAGGCCGGTGGCAGATCCAACAGCCACCCGTAAGAACGCATGGTTTGGTCCAAAGAGAGATGACCGCTGAAATGAGCTCTGTAATAGGTTCTAAGATTCTGCAGCAGCGGCCAGAAAATCGCCAGCGGAAGCGCTCCGAACAACAACGCCACCCACACGCCCCATCGCACGCGCCGCACACTGGCCAGGAAAGCCAATTCCGCCAGTCCAAACAGGAATACTGCAAATATCGCGTAGTAATGAATAGATTGAGCTGCTGCCAGACTGAAACCCATGACGATCCACCACACCGTTCTGTGGGCGCGCTGATAGCAGACCATTGCCAAGGCCACGCAGCCAGCCATCAAGCTGTAGCCACGTGCTTCCAATGCGTAGTTGGAATAAAGGACTGTTGCCATTGAGACGGTGGCGCAAATTAATGCGAACGTGCTGCCCCGTCGCTTCTTGATAAAAAGGAAGATGCATAGAAGGGTGGCGCAGTAGGCAAGTATCGAGGGGATCCGGTAGGCGATGGTTTCTCTAAACGGCGGGTGCGCCGCCATGCGTTCCACCCAGTAAAACGGCGGGGAATGCGAATCGGCGGCGTGCGCGAGGGCATCCCCCACACTGGTCAAGGTCGGCAGGCGCGCCAGAGCTACGGTGATTACTTCGTCGCATCAGAAGCTTGAAGGCGGCGCGGATTAAACTGTTCAGTGCGGTGTAGCCGATCAGAAGCCCGAGGGTTCGACCCGCCAGTTTCTCGCTCATCAATTTCATGGATTGGACCGAGGAAAGCGGATTCTATCCGTCGGACGAGTCTGTGAGCAAGTTCGCCGTGTGCTAGCGATTTGACGGCGGCGATCTAGTGGCACTGGCCCTTGCCGTTGGCTTAACCGCTTGCTTTCCATTGACTTCCGGCAAACCCACACCTAAGATAAGCGGCATCCACGGGCAGCCTGGCGGTGGGGGAGGCTTGCCGGATGATCAGCCAAACTATCTCGCACTACAAGATCGTCGAAAAACTCGGCGGCGGCGGGATGGGTGTCGTTTATAAGGCGACTGACACTCGGCTGCATCGCTTCGTCGCATTGAAGTTCCTTCCTCCCGATCTCACCGAAGATGCGCAGGCCCTGGCTCGCTTTCAACGAGAGGCGCGTGCCGCGTCAGCTTTGAACCATCCCAACATTTGCACCATCTACGACATCGGCGAAGAAAATGGGCAGGCCTTCATCGCCATGGAGTATTTGGAGGGGACCACGCTGAAGCATTTGATCCGGGGCACACCGATCGACAACGAGCGGCTGTTGTCACTGGCCATCGACATCGCCGATGCCCTGGATGCGGCGCACAGCGAGGGAATCGTGCATCGTGACATCAAGCCCGCGAATATTTTCGTCACCAAGCGCGGTTCCGCGAAGATTCTGGATTTTGGATTGGCGAAGCTGACGCAAGTGACGGACGGCGCGGGCAAGACGATGACGGTCGAGGCCACTGCGGCGGAAGAGACCGAGCACCTGACGCATCCGGGCTCGACGGTGGGGACCGCAGCGTATATGTCCCCGGAGCAGGCTAAGGGAAAACAGCTGGATGCGCGCACGGATTTGTTTTCGTTTGGGGCGGTTCTGTACGAGATGGCGACCGGGGCTTTGCCGTTTCGGGGAGATACGTCGGCCACAATTTTCGATGGAATCTTGAACCGGCCGCCGCTGCGGCCTTTGCGGTTGAATCCGGATCTCCCGCCGAAGTTGGAAGAAATAATCTCCAAGGCGCTCGAAAAGGATCGGGACCTGCGCTACCAGGTGGCTTCGGAGATGCGCGCCGATCTGCGGCGCCTTAAACGGGAGACAGGCTCCAGCGGGAGCGGACAGGGGGCTTCAGGGTTCGCGGCGGAGCCTGGGCATTCGGCGGGTTCGGTGCCTGTTTCAGCGGGTTCGGCGACGGCTTCTCCGCCTGCGTCGGCTGGGTCGGGATCCTCGTCGGCTACTCTACCGAGCGACAGTTCGGCTGTCATCGCAGTCGTCAAGCAGCATAAGTGGGTGGTGATGGGCATTGGAGTGGCAGCCCTCGTAATTCTGGCCGTGGCGGGATTTGGCATCTACTCGCTCTTCCATACGGCGCGCGCGCGCTTTCAAACGTTCAGCATCACCCAGGTCACGACTTCGGGGAAGGCGGCGCTGACAGCGATTTCACCGGACGCGCGCTACATCCTGACGGTAATGAACGACAAAGGGCTGCAGAGTTTGTGGCTCCGTAATCTGCCTACCTCAAGCGATACCCAGGTAATGGCGCCCTCACCGGCTTCGTACAAGAGCCTGGCCTTCTCGCCGGATGGAAATTATTTGTACTTCATCCGGGCAGTAGACGCGACCAATACGAATTTCGATCTGTACCGCGCGCCCGTTCTGGGCGGGACGGCTCAGACTGTCGCACGAGGGATCGACAGCGACATTACGTTTTCTCCTGACGGCAAGCGGATTGCGTTTGCGCGGGCCAACGCGCCCGAGGCGGGAAAGTACGCATTGATGAACGTCAATCTGGATGGGACCGAGGAAAAGATCGCGCTGACCGCGGCGCCGGCTTCCGATGTGCCCTCGTCGGTGGGATGGTCGCCGGATGGCGGGCAAATCGCGTTCCGGCTGCTACGTCCGGGGAAGGCGTTGGGTGGAATTGGCCTCCTGGATCTGGGAAGCGGCAAGACTGATTCGTTCGCAACCTTTGACGACCGTGTGACGCGAGATTTCAAGTGGCTGCCCGATCGCGCCGGATTGCTGGCTCTTTACTCGCAGAAGGGACCGGATTATTTTCAACGAGCGCAAATCGGGTTCATTCCGGAAGGAAAAGGCGAGTTTCATCCCATCACACGTGATACGAACAGCTACGCGACCCTGACCCTCTCGTCCGATGGGAAAACCCTGGCAACCGTACAGACCAAGACTTCCCAGAATCTTTACCTGCAGCGTCTGGCCAACGGGCAGGCTGGGGAATTGACCACCATGCTTCCGCAAGGGCAAGCCGTGAACTGGTTTGATTGGACCCAGGACGGGAACGTGGTGTTCACCGACTTCACCCGCATCTTGCGCTCGGGAATCGGGCAGGCCGAGCCGACCCGATTGGTGGGCGATCCGAACGCGGCGATCGTTGAAGTGGCCGGATGCGGCAGTCATTCGCTGGCATTCTCCTGGGCTTTTCACGAGGGGACGAACTCCACCAACATCTGGCGTGCCAACGGAGACGGGTTGGGTCCCACGAAGTTGACAGACGGCAAGAATGATCGCGCCCCGGTGTGTCCCGCGGATGACAAGTGGGTGTATTACTGGAACCTGGAACTGCAGCAGTTGTGGCGGGTAGCGTTGAGTGGATCGGGAAAACCAGAACTGTTGCCGCGTAGCGTGGTGGCGCGGACAGTTCCTGCAGGAACGGGGCTGAGCTTGTCGCCAGATGGAAAATTTCTGGCTTACATGGTCGCGACCGTGACCACGCCGGAGGATCCCTATCCGCAATACAAGATTGCTCTCTTGAACTTGCTGTCGACGGAAACGCCGCCGCAGTTGATCGATGCCGATGAGCGGATCTCCACCAGCGGATTGAGCTTTACTCCGGATGGCAAGGGGGTCGTCTACCCGATTCGTGAAAGCGGGGTTGACAATTTGTGGGTCCAGCCCATCGATGGCGCTCAGGGTAAGCAGTTGACCTCGTTCACGGCGGAGCAGATTTTCGCCTTTCATTGGTCGCCGGACGGTAAGAGTTTGGCATTGTTGCGCGGGCATACCGATTCAGACGTGGTACTGATCAAGGAGTCGGCCCAGTAGCGCAGTCGTCAGTCGTCAGCATTCAGTCACCGGTCAGCGGCGAAGGCACAGTCTTTCTGTGTCCTGGGCCAATCCGAGCTCCTTTTGGAATACAAGGAAAAATCGTCGCCATGTTCCTCCGAATAGCTGAGTGACAAAGTTCGGCCCTCTTTGTTTATCGGCAGATTTCGATTGATCCCGTCTCTTACATAGAGTAGGTTTACACATCGTTGCGGGCAGTTCCGAGGGGTCGGCTCCTCTTCCTCATTTCCCTAGGGATCCAAATAAGTAGTTTCTATAGCAGTGCAGGCGTATAAGGACGAGCCCGCCTCGAACTAGAACTTCGCGGCGAGGTCACTTCTTTCTACTTCTGGGCCAGATAGGAGGCAACCATGCGGTCTTCCTTTGTTCCGCGAACTTACAGCGTGATTGCGAGCACACTTGCTGTGCGGACGATGCAACGGCGTGTCGCGATCTTCGCGCTTGCCATTTTCGTGAACGCCGGCATCCTGCGGGCACAGCAAGCGAGTGATGGGCCGGAGTCAGATCGGCAGACCATCCAGATGCTGCTGCGACGCGTGGAACAACTGGAGGCGCGGGTTTCGCAATTGGAAGCGGGCAAGGCACCGGCCGCGGGGGCGGCGCAGGCGGAAACGCCCGCACCCGCAGCGTCCTCAGCGGTTCCTGCAGAGAGCGAAGCGGAGAACAAGCCGTCGCATGGCATGTCCGAGAGGATGGATACCAGCAACACTCTGATGCGGATCCGCGGCTTTGGGGATGTCACATTTCACGGAGACAGCCGCAAGGGAGACACAACATCGTTCACCCTCGGCCAACTCAACCTGTTTGTCACCTCGGATATTTCGGAGAGGTTTAAGCTCCTCAGCGAAATCGTGTTTGAAGCGGACGATCAAAACCGGTTCGGTGTCGATATCGAGAGGCTGCTCCTGCAGTATTCTCCCAGTGACCTGCTGAATCTCTCGGTGGGGCGATATCACTCGGCCATCGGGTACTACAACACGGCCTATCACCACAGCACCTGGCTGCAGACCGCGACCGGGCGTCCGTTCCTGTTCCAGTTCGAGGACGAGGGGGGTATTCTTCCCATCCACAACGTGGGAGTTTCAGCGACCGGACTGCTGCCAACGGGCAGGCTGCAGCTGCACTATGTAGCGGAAGTGGGCAACGGGCGCGCTTCGCGCTCGCCCCTCGACGAGCCCGTGCAGAATGTGGTCGATGAGAACAACACGAAGTCGGTGAACTTCGGGTTGTTCGCCACGCCGGACGCAGTGCGGGGATTGCAGGTGGGATTCTCCGTCTATCACGACCGGCTGCAACCGCTCGGTAGGCCGAGGATCGGCGAAACGATTTTTGCGGCGCATGCGGTCATCGTGCGTCCAGGCTTTGAGTGGTTGAACGAGGCACTGGACATTCGGCACGCTCCGGACGGGTCGTCACATGTGTTCAACACGCCCGGGTTTTACACGCAGCTGTCGAAGCGCTTTGGATCGTACCGGCCGTATTTCCGCTATCAGTACGTGAATGGGTCAGACTCCGAACCGGTGTTTCCGGATGTTGGATTGCAACAGGGTCCGTCGTTGGGCCTTCGCTTTGATGCCAGCGAATCGGTAGCCCTGAAGTTACAGTATGATCGCACGTTGCTTCGGCACGGGGACGCGTTTAACTCGCTGGCATTGCAGATGGGATTTACGTTTTGAGGGCAGGGGTTTGGGGGTTGTCAGGTCTTAGGTGTCAGGTGTAATGGCGACGATATCGGTTCACAGAAAGACGATGCAGCGCGGTGGCGGTCTCATGGTGTTTCTGATCGCTGCGTGTTTGCTGCGCGGGGACGTGTCGAGCGGAGCGGGTGGTAGCGTGGCCATTCCCGCTGCGGTCGCAGGCGTGGAGCAGAGCCTGGCGATTATCGTGAACCAATCGAATCCGGTCGATAATTTTTCGATGGCCGAGTTGCGCAAGATTTTCCTGGGAGAGCGTAGCCATTGGCCGAACGGTCGCCGTATCACGCTGGTGATGATGGACCCCGCGCAACCGGAAAGAAAAGTGATTCTTCGCGAAATCTACGGAATGAATGAAAAGGACGTGAGCCAGCATTTTATCCAGGGGGTGTTTACCGGGGCGGTGTTCGTTTCTCCCAAGACGCTGGGATCGCCGGCGGAAGTTTTGAAGTTTGTGTTTAACGTGCCGGGGGCGATTGGCTATCTGCGAGCCGCAGATGTGGATGGAACCGTGAAGGTGTTGCGCGTGGATGGACATCTGCCCGACGATAAAGACTACAAATTGAAACTGGCCGCACGCAAATGACGATTCAGCATATACGCTCGGGAATCCGCAGCCCCGTTGCGATCTCCCTCGTGAAAAATCCACGTTTCTCAATTGACGATTCAGCCCTGTCATCCCGAGCGAAGTAGAGGGACCTTGCGTTTCGGCGCAAGTGTGGCGCGGACACTCCTGTCCGCGAAAGATAAGCCATTTCAACTGCGAGTGCCCCGAGCCAGTGCCCCAGGTCCGCGTGCCGCTCTTTGAGACGCTAACCTGGGAGACGCTAACCTGGGACCCTGAACGAAAGGCCCTGTACCAAAGTGCTCCCCGCGCGGCAATGAGGGCCCTTCCAATCAAGCAAGACGGTCTTATCCTCATAGGGATCGCAAGCTCTCTTCCGTGTGCCGTGTGACATACCTGCCCGAAAAGGGAGCGCGACACTCGCAGAACCAGAAGCAACCAACACAACAAGAGAAGAAGCCATGACCAAAAAGCAAAACACAGGAGTCGCCTTGATGATCGGGTCAGCGGCAGTCGGTATCCAGTTGACGCTCTTCAGTCCGATCCTGAGGGGATGGTTTTACAGTATTTGTCTCGGAGCTCTGATCATTGTATTCGCCGGTGGCGCGGAGCTGTTTCGGGGAAGTGAATAAGCCACCAACCCCCGGTCGGAGTACATTGACGAGCGTCGATGTGAGACGCCACGCCCTTCGCTGGTGAGAGCACAACAAAGGGAGTTGCACGCCTAAGAGTGGTTAACTCGCTGCCTGAAGCTAGAGGCTAGCAGCTCTCGTCTTCTCCAACACCGCCGTCCGGGTCTGCCCCAAAGCGCGATTGAGGGATTCCCGCGGAATCTTGGCGACCAACGGCTTCAGCAGCCAGCCCAACCCAAAAGGAATATCGCGGGTCAACGACAGAGCCTCGCATTGCATGTAGACGCCACCGTCTTTTTCCTCAAACCGCCAATAGGTGTTGAGCCGCCACAGATAGCCCCGGCCCTGGCCAACCGGCCATTCTTCTCCATCGGGATGGTCAGCGTCCTTTACTTCAGCAATCTTGGTGCTCATGGTATGCGAATTTATCTTCCCGGGCTCTACCTGGCCCCAGTGGGTTACGTACTCAGTATTGAATACCACCGTGGTGAACCGTTTCTGATACAGGCGCAGAAAAAACCTGTAATCATTTCCGTCATGAGAGATCAGATGGGAGGCACTGACCTCCGGCTTGTAGAGTTCCGCGCGCCGATCGTAGTCCTGCACGATTGGCAGGAGTCGCGCCAGCGTCACACCCGGAATAAAAACAATCCCAATCCAATGATGCACCATTCCGTCAGGCACATCGGAGCTGAGTCCCGGGCCTTTGGTTTCCCGTTTTTCAACCAGCACTTCGCCATTCCTGAGCTTGTCATACGAACTTTTCCTGGCATCCGCCGGCAGCCCGTCCACATACAAGAATGTTCCACCCGGACGCAGCTCGCTATCGATTCTGGCCTCCGTGGCCGCGACGTATTTATCGAAGGCAGCGGTCGTTTGCTGCTTCAGTTCGGCCGCCGTACTTGCGAGGCTTAGGCCAATCAGACACAAGATGAGTGCAAAGTTTCGTTTCATAAAGCAGCGCTTGCTGCTCAGGGTAGAGTCACAATCGCAGGATGAAGCTCCCATAAGGTTGCTACATGCCCCCGATCGTGCTCAAAATCTTCGAATGCCATTCCCACGACATCCACGAGCAGGGCCTGCGGGAGTTCCCCTCCATGCTGCGAGTCGAGGCGAAATCCATGCTGCTTCACCTGCGCTTGAAGATCTTGCCGAGCAGTACAATATTCGCTGTCGACCGGCGTTTCCACGATCATCCTGGGCGCACTCTTTTCCGCAGTTTGTGAAATCTCCATAGAAACATCACAGTCTAGCGCGTTCACGCTTGCTTTCTGCAAATATGCGTTCGCAATATGAAAAACCTCAGTTTCTCGCCCACTTCGTGGTGCGTTGCTCGCGGCACAGACGCAACCCCGGTTCTGGAATCGGAGATCGGGCTGCCAACATTGTTGGGCAAGCGACAACTAGAAACAGGGGAAATCCGGCGTGACGACTCCAACCACCAGCTTGTTGAAAATGCTCTTCTGCAGTTGCCCGTAACTCCCGTTGACGAATACGTAGTGCACCCACTGCACGAGGCCGTAACGCTGAGTCAAGTAATACTCCTCCTTGTCGAGACATTTCTGATAACCAGCATCGCAGTTGTAGCGATAACTGATCACCAGTGTTTTCAGACTGCCCGGCAGGTTTCCGCCAAAGCTGTAGTAGTAAGGTCCCCACACCTGGTTGATCGCGCTCTGCAGGCCTAATGTAACCGAACAACTCTGTGCACAATTTGTGTGCAAGTCGTAGCTGGTATTGGCGACTTTGATCGTGGATCCAGGGCCAGTTGCAATTGCGCATCTTGGGACCAGAGGCAGATTTTTGTTGTAGGTGAATTTCTTGTAGCTCTGCGGAACCGTCCAGGAGAGCTCCGTGATCCACAGGTAGATGTAATTACTATCGTAGAGTTGAATGTCCCACGGATAGCCCAAGCCGCCTTTGACCCAGTAGAACTTGCCCGGTTCCCGCACTGTGTAGAGTGGATTGCTGGTTCCTTCCAGGTGATAGGTGGAAGCGAGATCGGAATCTAGAGTCATCCAATCCAGCATGTCGTAGGTTCCGGAGGGACACGTGACGGTGGACTGTGCCTGCGCAAGCTTGCTTGCTGAGAGACCGAGAATCACAAGAAGCGCTGCTGAGGTCAAGACGCTCTGAAACACTTGCGTGGCCGTTTTCATAGACTCCTCCCTTGAGCTGCGGATTGCCAGACCCGAGAAATCGATGCTTACCTTCGGTGTTTTGAAAATGGCTTGTGTGTAGCGCGCTACCGTAAATCGGGAGCCGAGGAAGGGGGACAGCCGAAGCGGGCGTGGACTACATCGCGCCCGGGTTTTTAGCATCGCTTGACTTGTGCTGTCAATAGAAATTAGCTTGCGTAGCGTGGCGTGGTGCGTGGTGCCCCAGGTTCGCGTCCGTTGTTTGGACGCTAACCTGGGTTCGGCAATGCGCTCATCGGCGCGGCGCCTTTTCCCTGGTATTGCGATCCCGCGCCGTCGATTCGGATTCGATTTCGACAACTCCACGCTCTCACAGCGCATAGTGCCGGAAACTGCTCCACTTCCAATCTTCCGGCTCTGCGACCAAACCTCGCGTCACCGGGTTGCGGTGCAAATACCGCAGCTTCACCTTGAACTCCTCGTAATCGCGAACGTTGCGGTCGTAGTAGCGCTTCCCCCAGAAGGAACCAAGGTGTCCCAGGTTCGCGTCCGTTCTTTGGACGCTAACCTGGGTTCGGTGGCCACGCCATCGCTTCGCGAATGACAACTTAAGATAGTGAATCGCGTCGGCCAGAGAATCGTGATCGGGCTCGCTCACCAACAGGTGATCATGCTCGGGCATGACCACATATCCATAAATGCACATGAGAAGCGGCGGCGCATATCTACCAGACACTGAACAAACAGGTCGTAGGTTTCAGGAGAAATGAAATTGGGTTGCCGGTGGTAGCAGCTGAACGTAATGAAGTGGGACTGTCGGGATTCGTGAAAACGACGGAGACCGGCTGGCATGACGAGAGAGAACCTACACCCATTCCACTTCAGAGTCAGTGATCCCAGGTTGGCGCCCAAAAAGCGGCGCGAACCTGGCGCACCAACGCACGGTGTACCAGCACAGAATCGGCATAAGGGGACGGGTCTTCCCCGCCTTCCCTGCCGCACCACCAGACGTGCGGGTCCGCATCCGGCGGTTCGGCGGATTAAGCGGACCGCACGACCATCGGCGGAAGTCCGAGCTGGGCAAAGTAAG
>UEXW01000347.1_pt1 | contig 24159 bp, 19 predicted proteins | sample 4301151 | NCBI WGS metagenome assembly UEXW01 (sample SAMEA4773176, study PRJEB27434) | metagenome | biome: 2259; feature: agricultural soil; material: soil | place: USA | collected 2014-09 | depth 0.25 m | reverse complement strand
TTCGCCTGGCGGCGGCGAGCGAGGATGTACTGACGGGTGCACTCCGAACGGCGTGGAAACTGCGAATTGATAAGAACGCGAAGACAAGCCGAAAGAATCCCCCTTGTGGCGGAGCGCAGCGCAGTAACAGATAAGAAACGCGGGAAGCGACGACTATGAGAGCAACGTGTATTCACCATTTTGCTCTGTCTCAATGGCTCCTCCAGAGACCCACTGCCCTCGTCCTCACCTCAGGCTTTCTTCGAGATTTTCTTTCTTTCGCTACTCGTCCTTGTCCAGGTATTCGCCGGGCACATCATCCTCCGACAGCTCGTGCGTTCGGACTTCCCTCTCATCATGGTCTTCGGCGTCTTCGACAAGCTTGGCCTCCAGCACTTGCTCGCGCAGGCTTTCCTCGGGGTTCCGAGGTGTGCACTTTCAGTGTGCCCCCTGGGAAGATCCGCCCTTCCGGTCAGTTCGCCACATTCCGTCCGAGACCAGGAATCCAGTGCAGCGCGTTCGCGCGATAGATTTTTCGCAAAACCCGTTCGGGCAACTTCAGGCCTTGCACCTTTTTCCTGTTGAGCTCAAAAGTTTCGCCGGTGGCGAAGTAGCGCCAGTCGCGGGCATACACCGCTTCCCACGATTTGACCTCTTCATCGACTTTCGCGTCTGCGATCATGTCCAGGTCGGTGCCGTACAGCACGCGATCCTGATATTTGATAAGGAACGCGCGCACCCTGTCGGGGGGCATCAGCATCAGGTACTCCATACGCGCTGCGGTATCAATCGCGAAGTTCGGATAACGATCGAACCGGCTGGCGATACCGTCCAGATCTTTCTCCATGCTTCCCAGGTGAACGCCCACCATGCGGAGTTTTGGATTCTGCTGGAGAATGTGATCGCGCGCTTCCAGAATCGTGTTCTTCGCAGGAAAGCCCGGCTTGTCCCCCACCAGCCACTGCGGGTTCTCCTTGTAATAGGGCCATGAAGGATCGCTCGGATCGGGCGGGCCCCAGGCGACGTTCGGTTCGGCCACGTGCGACATCAAGGTCTTTCCTTGCTTCTGGATGGTGTCATAGACAGGAGCGATTTTCGGGTCGTCGGGCATGATGTATTTGCCGTTGGCGTCCTTGATTTCCATGCCAATGTTCTTCCAGATCTTGACGGCGACCGCGCCATCCTTGAAATCCTTTTCGATCTGCTGGATGGCGTCTGTTGGAAACGTTGGATCATTGAATTTGTACGGATCAAACGTAGTGCAGAGGGCGACGTGCCCCTTGCTCGATCGCACCAGTTTCCAGGCGTCGTCGATCTCCGGCTGAAGCTCTTTGCGGTACGACAGCGTGTCATCCATCACGAGGATGTTCATCAGTTTCAGATTCAGCTTCTCCAGCATCGACTGGAAGGCGGGATCGATTTTGAACACGTGGACGTGCTCGTCAACTGGACGCAGAGCCGCCAGCGATTTCAGCGCCTGTTCGTCTGTTGTTGGCTGGGGCTCGGCAGCGGATACGCGCCGGTCGACTAACAGAATGCCCGCAGTGGCGATCAAAGCGAGAATGAAGATGAGCGCACGATTCATTCGCATAGAAGTATCTCCTTTGTGACTACAAAAGAACCGCCTTGATGCCCGTCAGTTCGCAGAAGTCCGCGAGTGCGGGATACAGGTGAGATCCGTAACCTAAACACGCGTACTCGTTGGTCCAATTCTGCAGAAGCTGTTCCATCTCGCAGTGTGCGGTCACGAACCCGTGCGGCCAGAACGGAATACCGCATTCGTCCAGACGGCTCTTGATCTCACTGGCCGGAGGTTCGAAGACGGTAGCTCGGGTGATGACCATCTGGAATTCCCCGTTCACCCGACCCAGTCGCGCGAGCACGCCCTCTCCGACTTTGCAGATCAACTTTACCGACAAGCCGCCAGCCTCGCCTTCGGTCGGTATTCCATGTTCCGCGAATCCAGCCGGGCCCAGTTTCCCGGCCAGTGACGGAGGACACGCACCGTCTCCGATGATCTTGATTTCTTTTCGTTGCACATCCACGTGCTGCAGATCGCCGTAGTACACAGGTTCCTTGCTGAGCTTGGTCAACAGCAGGACGGTAAGAGCGGTATTGAAATCGCCCAGTGTGGAGGTGCCATGGCCGTCATCCAGCATCATGCTTTGCGCGAAGCAGGTGGCGGCGTAGTGATCACCAAGCCCGGGAAAGGATTGGATGGTGTAGAAGTCGAATTTCTCTCGCTCCACGATTTTCTTTAGCGCGAGATAAAGGCGAATCGAGCGCTCGTTTACCACCGACGCCTCCGGAGATTTTCCGAATAACTTCTGCAGTCGCGGCGTCAGTGCGTCAATCTCTTTGCTCGTGATTTCCTCCGCAGCGCGGATCACAGCCGTCGTATCGCGCGAATCGATATCGACACCGAACATGCGCATCCACTGAGACGGATCGGCTGCCCCGCATGTCTGGCCCATGCCACGTCCGCCAAAGGTTCCGATGGTGGACAGGTTCAGCCAGTTCTTCATGTGCGCAGCACGGGCATAGTTGGCGATTTTCCCGACCGCGGCCGAATCGTCCGCGGCGCCGTAGATGAATTTGTGCGGCACTCCGATTTCAAGCAGCCCGCCATGCATGACCAAGCCTCCCACCGGACGCCAGCCCTGGGAGCCAGGATGAGTCCACAAGAGAAGTCCTTTGCCGGTGGGCGCGTAATCGCGGATGGCGCCCACCAAATGCGCGGCCCACACCCAAGTTCCGGAAAACATCACGACCGCATCGATCTCCGGGTCGTTCTTGAAGCGCCGCATCGCCGCAATCGCTTCCTCTTTCGAGGCGATCACGGTCTCATGCCGGATGACTTTCAAGCCGGCTGCGGCCAGCGCCTTCTGGGAACGTTCGACGATGGCATCGTCAATGAAGGGCACACCAGCCGGATCTTTTAGCCCGTCCTTATGAACACCGTACACAATGAATCCAATCGTTGGCTCGATCATGAATCCCCCTAAGAATTATCTGCAGATGATTTTCGTAAGCTCGCGAGGCTGGCATAGAGAAGCCGGTACTGCTGTGAGTAGCCCCGGTACTGATCAGCGACTGCCGAATCCGGTTCGACGGTGTGCGCCACATGAACCAGTTGCTCGACGGTGCGTGGGATATCGCTGTACTTTCCTGCGCCTGCTCCCGCGAGAATCGCCGTTCCGAGGCAGACGGCATCGGAGCTTGATGTTCGATGCAGGCGGCAACCACTCAGGGCAGCACGCAACTCCAGCCCGAGTTTGGAGCGGCATCCGCCACCGGTAATGTACACATCCCGAAAGATCGCAGTGACGCGTTGCAGGAGTTCTGACATCGTCGCAAACTCACAGGCCACACCTTCCAGAATTCCCTTGTAGACGTCAGCTGCGTTAGTTGACGCGCGTAGCCCAGCAATGACTCCGCTGGCATTCGGATCAAAGTCGGGATTGCATGTCCCCAGCAGATGCGGAGTGATGAGAAGTCCGCTCGGCCCGGCGGGGGCGCGACTTTCCCATGTGGAGCACACACGATCGACGGAATGGTCGGCCTCCGGGCCCTCGTTTTCCAGCAGATGCAGAAACCACTCCAGCATGATGCCGGACGGGAAGTAGGCCAGCGTCACATACCTGTCCGGCACAACGTGACAATAGGTATTCAGGTTAGCCGCGTAGGCAGTTTCGTTGATGACCGGCTCCCTGGAAGCGGCGAGCAGGCATTCGTAGGTGCCGAGCGACGCGGAAACCCGCCCGGGTTCGATCACACCCATGCCCAAGGCTGCGCAGGGCTGATCGTGCCCCCCAAGCACCACCGCGGTTCCGTTGTGCAATCCAAGATCGATTGCAACCTGGCCAGCCAGTTGGCCAGCGATCGTGCCAGCAGGAACCGGCTTCGGAAAGCGATCGACCTCGAGATCGCATGCGGAAAGGATCTCGTCGGACCAGGTTTTGCGCCGCACATCAAACGCCAGGAAGCGGGAAGCCAGGGAATAATCCACGCAAGGCGGCAGTCCAAGGCGCGCTAGAAGGTAGCTGGGAACCGGCAGAAACTGGTGAGCCTTAGCGTAGAGTTCCGGCTGATGCTCCCGCAACCAGAGAATTTTCGGAACCGGATACATGGGGTGGACTACGAGGCCGGTGATCTCGAAAGTGTGCTTGAGATCGAGAATCTTTTTCAGATGCTCGGCTTGTGCGACCGCCCGGTTGTCCATATTCAGGATCGCCGGCGACAGCGGCTGGTTGTGATGATCCACGGGAACGAAGGTTTCGCCGTGAGAGCTGATGCCGAGTGCTTCAATAGGATCGTCCGTGACAGCGCCGGCGAGCATTCGGGTCACGTGGCGAAAGGCCTGCCAGAAAGTATCGGCGGGTAGTTCAGCCCATGTGGGTGCGGGGACCTTGGGAGTGTAGGACTGGCAGGCTTCGCCGAGTACTCGACCATCGAGCGCATGGACCACCGCTTTGCAACTGCTCGATCCCACGTCGACGGCTAGCAGGCTCATCGCTCACCTTTGCCGGGGCGCTTGGCTGCCTAGCACTGCGTGCAAGCGCTGCATCAGGCTGGGAATGTTTTCAGCCTGGAACACATTCCTGCCGAAAAATACGCCCGCTGCCCCGGACTGCACGATCCCCTGCGTGCCTTTGAGGATGTCGTCGTCGGAACCCGTCCGTGTGCCCCCAAGGACGAGAATCGGGATGGGGCACGCATCGATTACTTCTCTCATCGTGGCCGGATTGCCCGTGTATTCGGTCTTGATTATGTCGGCCCCCAGTTCTGCCGCAACGCGCGAGTGCAGCTTTAGCCATTCGGGATCCTGGGGGTTGCGCGCGGACTTGCCGCGGGCCAGCGATTCGACAACGAGAGGCATCCCGAGTTGCTCACATTCCCGGGCAATTCGGCTGACTCGCTGAACCTCGCCTCTTTCAAAGTCGACATCGCCGCTGCCGAGCACGAGAAACGTTATAACGGCATCGGCTGCTGCGCGCACTGCATCTTCAGGATGCCCGATCAGACAGCTGCGAAAATGCTCGGCGGGATTGATGGCCGCCGTTCCCAGTCCCGTCGTCCAATCGAGACGAGCGATGAGTCCCGGCATGGACGTACTGCCCTTTGCGGCATCTGCCACGTACCGAAAATTGCCGAGATTGAGGAGGAGCGCGTCGGCCCTGCCTTCGAGAAAGCGGGCGATCTGCGCCGCCGGGTTAATGGTTCCCGGAATGGGCCCATGAACCAGCGGGTGATCAAAGGCCACCACCAGGCTTCCGCGGCCGGAACGAAGGATGCGGCGAAGGCGTATGCTTTTTCCGGGTTGACTCACAAGCCTCTCAGGTGAAACGATACACTGGCTGGAAATGTAATCGTCAGGCGCATGCTTGTCAACGCGTTCCTCGTTTCTTTTTCCTTTTTCCGGGATGAGCGCACTGGATGCAGTGGAACAGAAGCTTGTACCATTCGACCGCTCATCGGAGAAGATTGCCGTCATGAGTCAATTTCGCAAACGAGATCTGTATGAATGGTGCAAAATCCCAGCCCGGGATTTGCGCGACCATCCAAAAAAGAGGGTGCCCTTTCGGATGGTGCGCGATTCGTCAGAGATGGGCCAACTCATGGCAGAGGAGTTGGTCGAGGTCATCGAAGCGAACAATCTGAAAGAGATCCCAACACGCGCCATCATTCCGTGTGGACCGAAATGCTGGTACGAGCCTTTCACGAAGCTCGTCAATGCGCGCGGGGTATCGCTTCGCCAGCTTTATGTCTTTCACATGGACGAGTGTCTGGACTGGCAGGCACGTCCCTTGCCGACGAAACATCCCTACAACTTTCGTAGCTTTATGGAGCGGTACTTCTACGGTGGGATCCTCCCGGAGCTGGCGGTACCGGAAGAGCAGCGGTTCTGGCTGTTGCCTTCGACTGCCGACAAGGTCAAAATTGCGCTCGAAGCTGCCCCCATCGATATCACCGTGGGAGGGTGGGGGCAGGACGGACACGTAGCTTACAATCAGGCCCGCCGTCATCCATACAGCGCGATTTCGCTGGAAGAACTCGCCGCCTCCACGATCCGCATCCAGGAAAATAATTTTGACACCATCCTGGCCCTGTCGCAACGCTCGTTCGGAGGCGCCTATCAATTCGTTCCCCCGATGTCGATCACGCTCGGCTTGCAGGAGTGCCTCTCCGCCAGAAAAGTGCGCGTGTACAGCGACACAGGCTCCTGGAAGCAGACCGCTTTGCGGGTGGCGTTGTTCGCCGAACCGACACCGGAATATCCGATGACGTTGTTGCAACGGCATGCCGATGCCTTGATCACGGCGAGCGAAGAAACGGCCAGACACCCGATCAGCGAAAATCCGGACTGGGATCTTCTTTAGGAGACGGCATGCGCGTTCTGCGAATCGACGAGCACTCTCCCTTTCGGCAACTGGTTGGGGTCGGTGGCCTCGGCACTGGCATGTTTTTTTCTCTCCAGGGCGATCACACGCTGGGCCGCAATGAAAGCCGATTAGGCAGCCTGTTAGATGTGCGCGATTACTGCAAACTGCATATCGTGACGCACTATGTCGCGAAGTTGTTGGGCGCGAGTCAAGAACGGTTTCCCGTAGTGCCGATCGGCAAGGTCGGCGATGACGCTGCCGGTGCTTTCGTTTTGCGTGAGATGCGCGCCGTGGGGATCGACACGCGTTTCGTGGAAGTGGTGGCCGGAAAGCCAACTCTATTCAGCGTTTGTTTTCAGTATCCGGATAGCAGCGGAGGCAACATCACGACAGGCAATTCGGCGGCCGCAGAACTCTCAGAGGAGGATATTGACCGCGCTGAATCTCTGTTGCAGTCTGTCGGTCCAAGGACCATCGCGTTACTCGTGCCCGAAGTACCACTCGGTAGTCGGCGACATTTCCTTGCCGTGGCCAGGCAGAGAGGCGCGTTCTCGGTGGCTTCCTTCGTTTCGAGTGAGATCGCCGATGCCAAACGATTGGGGATGTTCGACCAGTTGAGCCTTGTCTCTTTGAACGAGGAGGAGGCCGCGGACCTGGTCGGCGAGGCCTTCACGCCGGGTACTCAGGAGGTTTTTCTGGACAGGCTCTTCCGCCTTGTGGCCTTGACGTATCCCCAACTTGGGGTGGTAATGAGTGCCGGGAAGAATGGTGCGTATTTCATTGATCGTTCGGGATGGAGCCACACTCCCTCGCCGAGAGTAGAGGTCGCATCCAGCGCAGGTGCGGGAGACTGTCTGCTGGGTGGAATTTTGGCTGCGATGGCTGCCGGTATTCCTCTGCCGCACGCTCGACGGCGGGCAGGCACCCAGCCAGTGTTGGAAGATGCGCTTGATTTCGGCGTGCTGTTGGCAAGCTACAAAGTCTCCTCTCCCCACACGATCCACCCGGATGCCTCGTTAGGCGAACTACTGCGATTCGCGGAACGACTCGGGACTTCAGTTGTTTCCGAGGTCGAGCAGCGAGTGAACGAGAGCGAAACCGTCAAGACAAGCCCGTGATCCAGGCACGAGGCCAGCAGACGGAAGCGTCGGCTTACGGTGCGTGGCCAGCCCGCCGGCGAGCGCTTTTTGGCTTGACAGTCCCGTTGAAGCGGGTATATCAAAGTCGCTAGTGAAACGTTACACTGCGATCCCGTGCGCAACCTGCTTGTGAGGGAGGTCTGATGTGACTCGTATCGGCCACGCCGCTTCATACTCCCAGCGCATTCCAGCCGCAGCACTGTTCTCCTCGAGCCTCCTGGCGTTGACCCTGATTGCAGTGATTGCCTGCACTCGAAAGGAACCAGAAACAAAAGCCGAAGCCAGATCCACAATACAGATCACATCTACTAATTCTGGTCCCCTTATCATTCGAACTCCTTCCGCAGAATTCCGTTTTTATGCCAACGGATATCTTCAAGCGAGCCTGCTCCGTGGAGGTGAAGCACTAACTCTGGACGACCCACCGCAGGCTACCTCGGGGAGTAACTCCTTGACCATCGGGGGAAAGGAAATTTCCGACTTTGCCTTCGACCTGGAACACGCAAAGATCGGTGCGGCTTCGGGGCGGTTGGGCTCACTCGGGAAACAGATTGAGATTTCCGGAAAAACCGCTGCTGTTCCCGATATTCAGAGCACCGCGCGCCTGGAGGTCTACGACAGCTTCCCCAATGTGATGCTCAGCAGCATCTCTTTCAAGAACTCTGGCGAAAAAGACGCCTCCCTCGACAAGATCACGACGCAGCGACATCTCCTCAATGCGTCTCTCTCGGACAAAAATGCCGCTCCCTATTCCATGTGGTCGTTCCACGGATCGAGTGAGGCGTGGGGGAAGGATGATGTGGTTGCATTGAACGCGAAGTACTCGCGAGACAATCCGATGCAGACCATGCTGCACAACGACGAAAACCAGACCGGCGGAGGAATTCCGGTAACCGCTTTCTGGACAGGGGCGGTCGGCGAAGCGATCGGGCACGCCGAGACCGTTCCCTTGAAACTCAGCATGCCGGTGAAGACGCAAGCGGATCAGCGAGTGAGCGCTTCCATTGCACTCGAAGGCCCTATGACGCTGCATCCGGGAGAAACGTACACGTCGCCGCTCACCTTTCTTACCGTGTTCCATGGCGATTTCTACGAACCTCTAAGCACCTATTCGAAGGTCCTGCAGAAGCGTGGGTTGAGTCTTGCCCACCCCACCGATGCCGACTACCAGGCAAATTGGTGTGGCTGGGGATATGAAATGGATTTCACGCCCAAGCAGATGCTGGGCACGATCCCAAAGTTGAAAGAACTCGGATTGAAATGGGCGACCCTGGACGCCGGCTGGTTTCGAGCTCGCGGTGATTGGGAGCCGCGCAAAGACACTTTCCCGGACGACTCGCTGCAGAAAGTCGTCAAGACGTATCACGACAATGGAATCAAGATTACGCTGTGGTGGATTCCATTGGTTGCGGAAGACGGCCGCGGAAAAGACATTCTGAATCACCGCCCCTACCAGCTCTCGAATGTGGCCAGAGATCATCCGGACTGGTTGATCTTGGGCAAAGACGGCAAGCCGGCGCGCGCCACCGCGGACCTCGGCGCCCTTTGCCCAGCCCTTCCCGAAGTGCAGCAATACTACAAGCAACTCACACAGCGATTCATTCATGATTGGGACTTCGACGGACACAAGCTCGATTTTTCTTACACCGTCCCCGCCTGCTACAACCCGAAGCATCATCACAAATCGCCCAACGATTCGATTGCTGCGGTGGGAGACGTTTACAAGGTCATCCTCGACACCACGCGGGCCCTGAAACCCGACAGCGTGACCCAGGCGTGTCCGTGCGGAACTCCGCCCAGCCTCGCTTGGCTGCCCTACATCGACCAGGCGGTGACAGCCGACCCGGTCGGCGCACGCCAGGTGCGGCTGCGCACCAAGATGTACAAGGCACTGCTCGGCCCGCAGGCCGCCGTCTACGGCGATCATGTTGAACTCACCGAAATGGAGTTCAGCAATACGCTGCACGAAGTGGACAAGGGGCGCGACTTCGCGTCGGAAGTCGGCGTCGGCGCGGTCGTCGGCACGAAATTCACATGGCCCGACTACGGCCCGAAGTTCATGATCGTGGAACTGACGCCGGAAAAAGAGCAGCACTGGAAGAAGTGGATCGATATCTACAACTCCAAGATGCTTTCCGAAGGCGAATTCCTCAATCTCTATACCTACGGCTACGACACGCCGGAGGCCTACGCGATCGCCAAGAATGGCCGCATGTACTACGCCTTCTATGCCCCCGAAAAGCAGAGAAACTGGTCCGGAGACATCGAGCTTCGCGGACTCAAGCTCGGACGTTATGCGGTACACGACTACGAGCAGAACAAGGAATTAGCAGTTGTGGATGCATCCAATCCTCGGATGAAGGTCTCGTTTGACGAGCACTTGTTGCTGGAAGCTGATCCGCACTAAGGTTTGTCCACCAATCGGTAGTTGTCAGTCCGTGCATGGCAGCTCATGCCACGGTAGGAGGTCGCTCATGTTGAGCCGTTTTCGAAATCTTGCAACAATAGCCGTGGTTTTAGCGGGCGGAACTGCCTTCGCCCAGAAAGACATGGGAAGCATCCTCGGCACGGTGCGGGATACTTCCGGCGCGGTCGTGCAGGGTGCCAAAGTAACGGTCACCGATGCCGATCGTGGCACCACTTTCGAGACGACGACGAACATGACTGGTGAGTATGCGGCCAATCCCCTCCGCATTGGGCGTTACAACGTCACCGTCGAAAAACAAGGATTTCGCAAACAGGTGGTCGGTCCGATCGAGGTTAACGTGCAGGCCCGAGCTGAAGTGAACATTGCTTTGCACGTGGGCCAGATTGCCGAAACCGTCACCGTAACTTCGGAAGGTCCACAACTCGAAACGGAGACCTCCGAACTCGGACAGGTGGTCAGCGGAAAGCAAGCCACGACACTCCCCCTCAACGGCCGCAATTTCGCACAGTTGGCGCAACTGGCGGCCGGTGTTGCTCCCGCAGAACCCGGATCAAGAACGGAAACGAGCTTCGGGTTCAGTTCCAACGGAGCGCGCGCCCTCCAGAACAACTATCTGCTCGACGGCATCGACAACAACGCGAACCTCGGCGACGTACTCAACGGCAGCGCCTACGTAATTCAGCCTTCGGTGGATGCGATCGGCGAATTCAAAGTGCAGACCAACTCCTACAGCGCAGAATTCGGCCGCGGCAATGGCGCCATCATGAATGCCGTCATCAAGTCGGGAACGAATGCATTTCATGGCAACGCCTACGAGTTCTTCCGCAACGACAAACTGGACGGCCGGAATGCATTCGATTTCCTGGGGCGGCAGCCTTATCAGCAGAACCAGTTCGGCGCTACCTTCGGTGGTCCAATCGTCAAAGGCCGAACATTCTTTTTTGTCGACTACGAAGGCCTGCGCATCCGGCAGGCACTTCCTCAGCTTTTGCTGATTCCCACACCGGAACAGTTGGGAGGAGACTTCTCCAGTTTTCTGGACTTGACCACTCCCATTCTTGATCCAACGAGCGGGTTGAATGTACTCGATTGCAGTGGGAACCAAACCTACCAGGGCGAAATTTTCGATCCGCACCTAACCCAGACCGTATCCGCAAGCGGTAATTATCCGAGTGGCATGTGCGGCTTCCCAATCGGAGTTACGCCCGCTGGGGTCCCGACAAACATTTTCCCGGCCGGTTCCATCGACCCGGTCGCCGCCGGCATTGCGGCCCTGTTTCCGAACCCGCTGCCCGGCTTTAACATCGGTGGGAACAACTATTTGGTCGACCCCAAGAAGCATCTCAATCAGAACAATTTCGATGTCCGCGTCGATCACCGATTCACCAACAACGACGACTTCTTTGTGCGCTTCAGCTACGAAAATCAGCCGATCTTCACGCCCGGTCCTTTCACAAACTTTCTGGATGGCGGAGGTTTCACGGCCGGCAACCAGGACAATGCGTATCGCAGCGCTGCGATCAGTGAAGTCCACACCTTCTCACCGACATTCATCAACGAATTCCGCCTGGGATACAACCGCATCAACTCTCACCGATCGCCACCCTTCGCCAACATCGACGTCTCCGGCCAACTCGGACTGAAAGGCGTTCCTTTCTCGCCTGGATTTGGCGGGCTCCCGAGTATCTGCTTTGTGAATTATTCGTGCATTGGCGCGTCGGATTTCCTGCCCTCGTTTGAGAAGCAGAATAGTTATGTCATCAACGAGAACCTGATCTGGATCCATGGCCGCCATTCGATGAAATTCGGCACGGAAATTAGGCTCGAACAATTCACGATGTTCCAGGATTCAGCACCTCGTGGAGATCTGGGATTCGCTCAGGACTTCACTTCCAATCCCGCATTGCCGGTCAACGAAGATGGCTCGCCGACCGGTGGTGAAGACATCGCCTCTTTTCTAGTAGGCGTCCCCGACAGTGCGAACATAGTGAACCTGCACGCTCCTGACTATCATCGCAAGATTTTTGCCTTCTTCGGACAGGACGACTTCCGCGTCAACGACCGGCTCACGCTTAACCTCGGATTGCGCTACGAACTATTCCGGCCCGTTACCGAGGGCAAGAACCAGATGGCGACATTTGATTTCGCCTCCGGCTCGCTGATTGTTCCCAAAGGGCAAACTGCGGAGTTGACACCAACCATCGCATCCTTTCTGCCGATCGTGCGCAATGGTTCACCGAGCCTGGTGAATCCCGATTACCGGCCCTTCGCCCCACGCATCGGCTTTGCCTACAAAATCAATAATCCGCTGGTCCTGCGCGGCGGATACGGAATCTTCTATGGTGGTCAGGAGAGCGGGCCATTCTCATTTCCCAGCCCCGGCTTCAATCCACCGTACTTCTTGAGCCAGAGCTTCAGTTCGCCGTGCGGCAGCCCGGTGCCGGCCAACGCGAACCCAGCGGACGAAAATAACTGTGCTATCGGTCTGAAACCTGGGGACAGCAGCCAGATGATCGCGAACTTCTGGACTCAGGGGTTCCCCGCAAATTCGCTGACGGATCCCAACAACCCACTCCTTTATTCCATCGATCGCAACCTTCGAACCCCGATGATGCACCAGTGGCATTTCGGGCTCGAATACCAGCTGCCCGCTGAGACCGTACTGGGAGTCTCTTACGCTGGATCGCACGGCACTCATCTTTATGGCTTCTACAACGGAAACCAGGCCGTCCCCAGCACGGATCCCAATGAACCGCTGGCGCCGCGTCGCCCGTTCCCGGCAGTGGACGGCACCATCGATGCCTTTCGGGCGAACACCAATTCCAATTACAACTCGCTGCAGGTAAGCCTGGAAAAACGCATCTCGCACGGACTCATGTTCCAGGCGTCGTACACCTACGCCCACGCGCAAGACGAAGCCTCGAGCGCGAGTTTGGGTTCGTTGGGCAATGGCGATTTCCGTGATCAGCGTTTTCCCGTTCTCGAATACGGGAACTCTGATTTCGATGTTCGGCATCGCTTCGTTGTCAGTTACTCCTACGAGCTGCCGTTCGGACGGGGCAAGCGGTTCGGCGGAAATGCCAGCGGCGTGATGAATCAGATCATCGGCAATTGGCAGATCGCCGGCATCACCTCGGCCTCCACCGGAAACTTCTTCACAGTCACCGACCCATTTGTGAACAGTGCGAATAACGACTGCGGCGGAACCGTCAGCTACAACTGCTCACGGCCGAATGTCGTTGGTAAGCCAAACGGAACTCCTTGCATCGCGGGCACGTTCTTTAATACCTGCGCCTTCGATAGCAATCTGGTGCAGGGCACATATGGAAATGAAGGACGCAACTCGGTGCGCGGTCCGGGGAGCCAGGTCTGGGACGTGTCGTTCAACAAACTGTTCCCGATCAGAGAACAAATGAGGCTCGAGTTCCGCGCGGACTTGTTCAACATATGGAACCACACGAATCCTCTGTGGGGTCCGATCGGAGCCGCTGGACAGGTCGAGCCCGTGGCTATCGAAGTCGGCACGCCGCAGGAAGGGCAGTTCCAGGCCGCGCGCGATTCCCGGCTCATTCAATTTGCGTTGAAGTTCTATTTCTAACGAGCACCTGGCCAGTTCGAAACGAGGAATAAATGACGGGCTGAGGGCCGAATGTCATCGGCCCTTTCTTTTGCGGGAACCTATGTCGACTGCACCAACAAGCAATGCTCCGGGCTCGATCGGGCTTCGCCGAGCCCTCAGTTTGTGGGATCTGATCCTTTACGGAATGATCGTGATCCAGCCGACGGCACCCATGCCGGTGTATGGCGTCATGAGTCAACGTGCGCATGGACACGCCGTCACCACCGTCCTGATCGCCATGGTGGCGATGCTCTTCACCGCGATCGCTTACGGTCGCATGGCCCGCGCCTATCCCAGCGCAGGTTCGGCGTTCACCTATGTCGGGTCAGAAATCCATCCCGCTCTTGGCTATGTTACGGGGTGGAGCATGGCCATGGACTATATGTTGAACCCGATCGTGTGCACAATTCTGTGCAGCAAGTTCGCACTTAATTTTTTCCCCGAGGTTCCCTACCCGGTCTTCGTCGTCCTATTCATCTCTATCTTTACGGGGCTGAATCTTTTCGGAATCCGGACCTCAGCGCGCATCAACGAAATTCTGGCGGCGAGCATGGGCGTCGTGATCGTGATCTTTCTGGCGGCCACGGCGCGCTACGTCCTGCATACACCGCACGAAGGTTTGGCTTTCTTTACCCGCCCGTTTTACGATCCCCAGACTTTCAGGACCTGGGCGGTTCTCGGTGGCACGTCGCTCGCGGTACTCACCTACATCGGATTCGACGGCATTTCCACTCTGTCGGAAGAAGCTGAAAACCCGCGCCGCAACATTCTGCTTGCGACTGTTCTGGTATGTCTCATCACGGGAGTCCTGGCCTCGGTGGAAGTCTACGCGGCGCAACTAGTATGGCCTGGCTCGCAGCCGTTCCCGGACGTGGACACTGCTTTCGTCCACGTCGCCGGACGAGCAGGCGGGGCTTGGCTGTTTTTGCTGATCAACATCACGTTGCTGGTTGCGACCGTCGGGTCAGGCATGGGCTCGCAACTTGGAGCGGCGCGCCTCTTGTACGGTATGGGGAGAAGCAATGCGTTGCCGAAGTCATTTTTCGGAGCCATTGAACCCAAACGTCGCATTCCTCAAAACAACGTAATGTTCGTGGGTGCGTTGGCTCTCGCGGGCACCGTCGTGCTCACCTTCGAGCGTGCCGCTGAGCTATTGAACTTCGGCGCGTTGCTTGCCTTCATGGGAGTCAATGCCGCGTCGTTCACGCGATACTACGTGCGCGAGCGTCAGAGAACGCTGGGCAGCTTTCTGCCACCCATCCTCGGATTCACCATCTGTCTGCTGTTGTGGCTGAATCTGAGCCGTCCCGCCAAGATCGCGGGCACGATCTGGATGCTGCTGGGCATTGCATACGGAGCTTATCGCACGCGCGGCTTTCGCGCAGAACTGGTTTCCTTCGATGTCCCGGAGGACGCCGCGAATGGTGTCGAAATGATTAAAAGCTAAATTCCCGAATCTGTTCAGGAGGCTGTGTGGCCATCATTCTACGGTTAGTGCAGCGGTTCCAACATTCCAAGAGAGAAGAATTCATCGCGCTGGAAAAGGAGTTCGCACAACTCGAGCACCGCGGAATCCTGCCTAGCGGCGAGCGGTTGATGCCAATCTCAGGCCGAGAACCAGGAAACACCATCGTTTGGCAGCGGCGCTTCGAAAGCCTGGCGGAGGCGGAAGCGGCTCTCAAGCTTTTCGAGACCAATCCCGAACACACCGAGCTCGCCAATCAACAGAAGCATTACTTTGAGGGGACGTGGGTCGAGTTTTATGAGACCGTCGACTGGTAGTTCGCAATCAGTTTCATGGGGAAGATCACAACTTTCCTGCAGGACAAGTCGAGTCGCGCACCACCAGCTTTGGGATGACTTTGCGATGTTTGGGCGTCATCGTTCGCTCCTCAGCAGCAGCGCGGATCAATTGCTCGACGATTTCGGCGCCCAGGGAGCCTTGCATTTCCAGTTGCTGTTGGATGGTGGTGAGTGGTGGGTTGTAGAACGCTGCGCTGGGTATGTCGTCGAACCCCACCACCGAGCAAAATTCCGGCACTCGTTTCCCTGCTTTGGATAAAGCGCGGATCGCCGCGCAGGCGCTGAGATCATCGAACGCAATCAGAGCGGTGAACCGGGAACGCCGCCGCAGGAGTTCCTCCGTCAGCTCGTAAGCTTCCCGAAAGGTTGAGTTCCGTCCCTTGATCTGAACGATGAGCTCCGGGTCGAGCTCCAGGCCAACCTCCGCCGCAAAGCTCTCCAATCCCTGCCAGCGCTGGATGCTGTCGACCAGTATGTCAGGGCCTTTGATGAAGGCCATTTTGCTGTGTCCCAGATCATAGAGATGCTGGAGGGCAAGCCGGGTGCCCGCCGCATTGTCGACGACCACCGAGCTGACCGGGACATTGGAGAGCTCGCGGCCGATGACCACCGCTGGAATGTTTCGATCAGAAAATTCCGAGAGTAGTTTGCTGTCGAGGTACAAGGGGTTCGCAATAGAGATGATTCCCTCCACTCTGCGACCCAAGAGCATGTCGAGACAGGTTTGAAACTGCGAGCGATCATCTTGCAGGTCGGTGACAATCGGAAAGAGTCCGGATGGGCGTATGTGGTTCTGAATCCCGCGCAAAATCTGCGTGCAGTAAGGATCGGTGAGATCGAATACCATCACCCCCAAGGTCTGGCTTCGATTGCTGCGCAGAGAGCGCGCGTGCAGATTTGGCCGGTACCCCAGCTGGCGAGCTACTTCCCAAATTCGATTGCGGGTGCGCTGGGAAATGCGGTCGACCCCGGCGCCATTGTTTAGAACCATGGAAACCGTGGTCACGGAGAATCCGCTTTCGCCCGCCACTTCCCGGATCGTGATCATCGCGAATCTCCGGAGACGGAACTCATCCTCTCAGCGGCATCCTGCGCCATATTTCCGAACAGGAGGACCTCCAATTCTTCGTGATCATTGACAATCCAATTCGCCTGGTCAAGATCTGCTTTGGGCAAAGTTGTGCAAATCGCCGCGACAGCGCATCCCGCGGCGCGCGCAGCCTCGATGCTGAAGGGCGCATTTTCAATCGCAATACTCGGTTCCGGCTTTATCTTTAAGGCTCCGGTCGCCAGCAGAAACGGCTCCGGGTCGGGCTTGCCCCGCAGGGCGTCATCAGCTGTGATGATGACATCGAACCATCGGGCTTGTGCCTCTGTCAGCACGCGCTCGAGAGACTTCCTGGAAGATCCAGTTACCATGCCTACTCGGCAACCAGCCTGTCGCAATCGGTGTACCAGCCGCGGCACCGATGGGAACAATCTGCGCTTCGCCAATCCGGCATCGTATTCGCGACGACGGACCACGAGTTTCCCGATCTTTGCATCATCGATGGGGACGTGGTGCTGGCCGAAGATGGCCTTCAGAAGGCGTGGTGTAGGCTCTCCCTCCCGCAGATAGATTTCGCGAGGGGTCGTGACAATCTCCTCGTCGCGCAAGACCATCTCATAAGCGTGATAGAAATTGTAACCCGAGTCCACTAACACACCGTCCCAGTCCCACAGCACTGCCGCATAACCGTGCTGCTCCAGGAATGGGAACTGATGGCGAGTCAACTTTCTGACGTCTGCATTTCCCATAAGCAGCTTCGAGTATAGGTGCAGATCAGCTGTCAGAACAGGGGGATTCGCCGGGTTTATCGTTTCACTCCAACATCTGGAGAAGATGGCCGGCGAACTCATTGCATCACCCGCAAACTTGTCGCCGGCGTCCCCTCGTCACGTGGCCGACCGGCCATTCTCCCGCTTGCTAACCGCGTACAGAGCAGATCGGTCCCGCTCCGTCGCAAGCGATGTCGTTAAAAAATGTACTTCAGTGCGAACTGCATGACCCTTGGCGATCCTGCCGAGAGAATCCTCCCGAAGTTCGGACCATCGGCAATCGCCGAGTACGGATTGTCGAAATTCGGATGGTTCGGCAGGTTGAAAGCCTCCGCCCGGAAATCGATTCTCTGCGTTTCCGCCAGCGGTCCATGCGGGATCTTGAAAGACTTGATCAGCGCGAAATCCAGGTTCACGAAGCCCCGGGCCACGCAAGAAATTCCTTGACGAGGTTCCGTTGTTGCCGCCCATCGTCTTCATCACTGCTGCCAGATTTCCTGTGCGAGTCAGGATCCTACCGTATTCGTGCCGCGCACAGTACAACACTAGATCCTTCGGAAGTCCGGCTTCATTGCGCGCCTTCTCCTACCTGAACGACTACTGTCAGTTCGACACTCGCGAAGCCATTGCTCTCGGCGCGTATAAGATAGTTGCCTGGAATTAAGGCACCGGATGCGTATGTCCCAATAGAAGTCGTCGTCAACTCATTGATCCTGCCATTGTCGGTATTCTTAATCGTAATCTTTGCCCCTCGAATGATCGCGGCGGTGGGGTCCGTAACCGTGCCGTGAATGCTGCCCGTCGCGATTGTTGTCTGAGCGAAGAGCGTTAAGGCCATTGATGCGATACCCAGCACAATCAGGGCCGACAGACTGAGACTAATAGAAATCTGGGTCGAGGAGCTGACGTTCGACATCGCCTGTATCTACCCCCAGCTCTGAGCTAACGAAAGCATTGCGCCTGCGGCAGACTTTGTGCTTCAGACGGCTCCTAGTGCCCCACCGCTAATGCAAGTTTTGCACGAAGACGATGTCGCCCTGAACCTTGATCTTCGGATAGAGGAGCCAACGGCGATCGGGGGAAACGGCAAGCCCTTGCGCACCCTCCTGGGGATAGGCGTCAAGCGGCAGCACTGGGGTGATTGTGCGGGTGGCGAAGCTGAAGAACTGGATAGCTGGACGCGGTTCTGCCAGCGGATCAATGAAGTAGAGGCCATCCTGGGAGACAGCCCAGTCGGCCCAGCGCCCTGGAGGCAGAATGTCTATCACTGGCTGTTCGTTGCCGCGCTCGTCTATCTTCCAAATACCAGGGCTATCGGGCCCTTTGGCATAGTACAACGTCTTGCCGTCCAAGGATTCCACCGGCGCGTATCCTCCACCTTTTGTCACCTGGACGGCCCGTCCGCCTTCAGCCAGCTTCTTCCAGATCTGCCATACTCCTCCGCGCTTGGAAGCGTAATAGATGGACTGTCCATCGTGCGACCAACTTGGGGCTTCATCCCTTTCACTGCCGGTTACGACATGCCGCACCAATCCACCGTCGCTGCTCACAACATAGATCTCAGAATCGTGTTCCCTGCGCACGTCAAAAATAATTTGCCTGCCGTCCGGCGACCATCGCGGATATCCGGCAGGAGATCCACCAAAAGAAGTCAGTTGCACAGGATTCGAGCCGTCACGGTCGCAAAGCCAAGTTTCCCAATTACCCGACCGCTCCGACTGAAAAACGATACGCTGTCCGTCCGGAGAATATTGCGGGAACTCCGCACCGGAAGCGGGAGAAGAGATGAGGCTCGCGGGCAAGTCTTTCTTCGTGAGGTCCACTCGCCAAACACTCTCATCATACGATGAGAGGCTGACGACCAAGCGATCTCCCTGAGCGGAGAAGGCGGGGAACCCGGGCTTCATTCTCAGAGTGGGGTAGAGCAACTTGTTTTGACCGTCCAGCGAGATTTTCCACAACCCTTCGGCACCTCTTAAGTGCCCGGCCAGAAGGATTGCTTGCCCATCCGGAAACCAGGCGACACCTCTCGCAGGGCCGTCGGGCGTCACAAGCTCCGTCGGCTCGCCGCCGGAGATGGGTACTAAAAAAACGGCACGGTAGTCAATTGTTGAATCGAATCGTAGAAAAGCCAGCGTCTTCCCATCCGGGGAAACTTCGGGATTCTCATCGGATTGCCCACTTGGAGGCTGGGTAATCGCGTGATGCTGAAGCGTATCCAGCGACAGCAGCGCAATTCGATTCGTACCAGCAGGAGAGCTGGTCTCCACAAACGCTAGGTGTTTGCCGTCGGGAGTCCAGCTCAGATCAAGGAACCCTGGCTGTGTTGGGTAATCTAGCGACAACAATTTCTGTTCAGGCCCCCCGTTTGAGGAAACCAGGAAAATCCCGCTTTCCGACTCAGACTCGCGAGCAAACGCGATCGTTCGACCATCAGGAGACCATCGCGGCCAGACGGAACGAGAGGGGTGGAATGTCAATCGCCGAGGCTCCGTAAAGCCGACGCCCATGACGTAAATGTCGAAGTTAGTTAAGTCCCCACGTCCGCTGTCCCACCCAAAGGCGACTCCTTTCCCGTCGGGCGAAAAGGTCGGCACTATAGCCCACCCCGGTAGGTTCATGAAGGGGACCATCGTGGGGGTTTGCTCTAATTTCCAGCTTCGTCGGTGAAAATAGCGGTAGGAATAGAACCCGACGATTCCCGCGAAAACTACCATTGCCAGAGAAATGAGCGCCGTCCTCACAAGGCGCTTATTGAGTCGGTATCGTGGTGTCCAGTTTGTTGTTTCAGGCCGCCGGCCTTCCACCCGCGAGTGACCGTTCCGCCGCCAGACGTCTAGCTCGCTGGGGTAAGCATAAACACCGCCAAGGTTTTCTTCTTGGCGATGCACCGGCAGGCCACCCCGCCTCTCCCATCGTTGGACTGTGCGTACATCCCGCTTGAGGTAGGCAGCGATTTCCTTCCAGGACTCAAGACGTCGCTCATCGGCTGCAGATAGACCCCTGTCAGCGGAAGGTGTTGCCTGCTCAGTCACTTGGGCTAGCCCTTTCTGGGGGAACGCTTCGGGCCGCGATGTTGGGTACGAAGTTTAGGTCATGTTCGGGCCCTTTTCAAGGGGCGGCATTGTGCGACATCAGGGCCATTGCCGCTATTTGCCGCTTGTGGTTTGTCCCTCGATACTCGATGCTCTCCGCCAACGGAAGGCTGGAACTGCAGCCTTTCCACCAGTTCCCGTTTTTGACTCTCAACTAGCGAAGACGGGTTGACCACCCGTGCGTACTGGAGGCAGGTTATGTTCACAAGACCCAGATGGGTACTTCGCAATTTGACGTTCGTGCTCCTAGCAATTGCCGTGTCCAAACCTGCCAGCGCGCAACTGGTGCTCTACGACAATTTCAACTCAAAGCACATCGACCCTTCGAAATGGATTGGACTCCAATTTTATGATCCGGACGTACGCGAGGTGGTGCGCGATCTGGTCGGCGAGGATCGGAGCCGCAGGCTGCATCTATCCCAAGTAGCCTATTCGGCCACGACTGATGACAATGGCTCGAGCGGGGGCGGATTCGGTCTTGCATTTCCTGTGCCCGGTGCCATTGACCAGGTATCGTTTGACGTGGTTGTTAACAAGGCTGTAGCGGTCGGTTGTGGCAGCAACCCATCTGGACAAATTGTGACGGGCGCAGAGTTTCGGGGACGCTTCTTCAACACAGAGAGTTCGCCGACCAGCCAACTCGGTGATGTCGAGACCGTAATCGGCGCAAATCGAAACGCGACCGACACTGGGCCTGCCTTGGAGGTCCTGGGCTTTTACCAGCGGTGCGACGATGACTTCTGTGGTGCCCGGACTACGCTTGGTTTCGAAAGGCTCGGTTTTATACAGCCCGGCACTACCAACCGGTTTCACGTCAAGTGGGACCAACCAAACCATCGGTTTGTTTTTCAGCTAAACAATGGACCCTTAGTTTCCTCGCCATACGCTGTATCTGACAGTTCCCAACCATTCCTTGGGCCGATCAAAACCATCGATCTCGCGCGGGTCGTCCCACACTGTACTACGACGCCTCGGCCGTTTGCGTCCATCGATGCGTTTTTCGACAATATCTATGTGAATCCCTAGCATGTTGTGGCGACGCGTACCGACAGGGGCAACGGAACGCAGGAAGAAAAAGCAAGACTACAAATACATTCCGACAATGTCTAAGTGCAATAGGCGACATCTTGGGAACGGTGTCGCCCTTTGAGAGGACGACAATGACCTCGCCGTTCCGTTTCGTGATGACGTTTGCCCTTCTGGTTGGCATGCCTGCCGCTTCTCATGCGCAGTTCCCGCAAATCGGCCCTAGCGGTCCTAGCGGTGCACAAGTCGCTGGGGCTATCGCCGGAACCGCGGGAGTGACCAGTCTGATCCTATACTTCGCGCTGCGCAAACCTACAGTCGTCGGTTGTGTACATTCCGCTGACGGCTCAAGCAGCCTGACGGATGAAAAGGACAAGCGCAGTTATGTCCTCGTCGGCGATCCTCTTAACCTCAAGGCTGGCGAGCGAGTCAAAACTGAAAGGCAAGAAGATCAGAAATAAGGACGGGAGTTTTAGGTTCCGTGTGAAGAAGGTCGATAAGAATTACGGTGCCTGCAACCAGTGACCGTGAATCACGCGAATGAGCTAGTAACGCGCGCTCTGCTTCTGCTGCTCGCGACCACGCTACCATCGTGCGGAGGCGGCGCTGGCACCGAACCTCCTCCCGCCAAGCAAGCGGCAGCTCTAACTATTGTTGGGGGCAATAACCAGACTGGCACCGTTGGAGCGTCCCTTCCCCAAATTCTCGTCGTAAGGGTGAATGATCAATCGGCACAGCCGTTCCCCGGCGTTACGGTAAATTGGGGTATTACGGCCGGAGGTGGCTCCGTTGATCACGCGTCAAGCGTGACGGGTACGGACGGAACCGCGAGTGTGCACTGGACGCTAGGTACCCAAGTTGGAATAAACGATTTGTCCGCTACCACCGGTGCCCTTACCCCAGTGCTATTTGCAGCAACAGGGGCCGCTGGCCCGCTGGCAAACATCGCTGTAGCGAGCCCTCAGACTGCGGTCGAAGCCGGTGATCTCGTGCAGCTAGATGCTCAAGCTGTAGACTCCTATGGGAACGCGGTTCCGCTACCTTCACTCACGTGGATGTCGTCGGACAACAGCGTCGCGACAGTAACTTCGGGAGGGTTCTTGACCGTCCTGAATGTTGGCTCCGTATCCATTTCCGCCAAAGACGGGGGAATTACGGGATCGTTGGCCTTAACCATCAGTACAGGAATCACGTTTTCCTTTGGCGCAGAAGAAATGGTCTTCAGGTGGGCCACTGACAACTGTGAATCGCTGGATGTACCGGATGTCCCTGCCCACGCGGTACGCCTCTCTGACGGCACTCTTATGTTGATCGACGGCGACGCGCCCAGAAATTATTCTATGTTTGGCGCGGACTTTTCATCACTACAACGAAACTGCGGCGTGACGTTCGCTTCCGACGACGATCCCAGCGCACAGAGCTTCGACAATCAAGAATGGATCCACTCCGTCTATCGCGAAGGTAGTGTGATCCACGCCCTAATACACAACGAATACCACGATCCAATCTCGCTAAACTGCTCACCCGGCAACAGCAGTCCGGGGAACCCCTGCTGGTACAACTCGATTTCCTATGCGTCGTCAGTAGATGGGGGTCATACCTTCTCGCACGCAACTCCACCAGGACAATTGGTAGCGCCCCCTCCAGTACAGTGGGACCCGCAAGGCCCACCTCCACCGCATGGCTATTTCAATCCGTCGAATATCGTGCTGGGGCAGGACAGTTTTTATTACTCAATGTTCATGGCCATCGACCGCGCGGCCACCCAGCAGGGATTGTGTGTCATGCGCACAAAGACCATCAATGACCCCGCGAGTTGGCGCGCTTGGGATGGCTCGGGTTTCGACCTGCAGATGACCGACCCTTACACGGGTTTACCTGCCGCCATGTGCAGCAAGGTGGTGCCGGCGATCGGGGCAAGTTTGACATTCAACACCTACCTGAACAAATACATGCTGGTCGGAGAAGGTGTGGTCGGGGGCTCTGGTCCATTTGTTTGCGGCCTTGCCTACTCGCTGTCTTCGGACTTGGTCACTTGGGCGCCCCTTCGAATGATCCGTAAGGAGACTTTGCCGTTCTTCACTCCGTGTTCGGCACCCAACGGAGCGACCGCTTACCCTTCAATCATCGATCACTCCGATACGACCGTGAATTTTGAACGGCCTGGACGGATGCCCTATCTGTATTTCACACGTTTCAATGACTTGGCTTTGAATCGTGATTTGGTGCGAGTCCCCTTGATCATTGCGGTGCATTGATGCTGATATTCGCTTGCTTTCGAAGAGCTGTTATCACGCGAGTAGGACCACTTGCTACACGAACACAAACGCGGACTGTGATCCAGCGAAGGAACGCCTGTATTCAACCTCAATCCCTCGTTGGGGCAACGTTGTTGGTGCTGTCCCTAGTCGCGGCGGGGCAGATACAGGAACCCACGGGCACGAAATTGTGACGATGCGACGTAATGGAGTCCACCCGAAAGTGATCTCAGGGATTCTCGGCCACGCAAAAGTTGACTTGGCACTGGATACCTACGATCACGTTCAGACGGAGGACTTCAGGCAACCACTGGCTCGTGTGGCAGGTCAGTTGTTACGAGATGTTACGAAACAGGGGGACGGCGCGGGTGAGGAGGCCGCAAGTTCCTGATTTCAAAGAGTTGGTGAGCGCGGAAGGAATCGAATCCACACTAAAACGTATATTCAACAACGTACAAGGCAACGGACGGCATTTTAGACGATGTTAGTACACGCAAGGATATGCCAACGGCAGGTGAACGGCAGGTGGTTCCTAGCAGGCTGCGGAAAAATTGAGGTGCAGCGGGTTTTTCTTTCTATTGCTCATCGTTGATGATGTCGATGGGTTCGAT
>UEXW01000125.1_pt1 | contig 24327 bp, 25 predicted proteins | sample 4301151 | NCBI WGS metagenome assembly UEXW01 (sample SAMEA4773176, study PRJEB27434) | metagenome | biome: 2259; feature: agricultural soil; material: soil | place: USA | collected 2014-09 | depth 0.25 m | reverse complement strand
ACGTCCTGAATAAGGACTGTTCCAAGGGTCATGCGCTGGTACGCTGGGCCGCACACCGGGGCATCCCGCGGGAACAGGTCATGGCCATCGGAGACAATTACAACGACATAGAAATGCTTGCCTTTGCCGGATACCCGGTTATCATGGGAAATGCGTCCGAGGATCTGCGAGGCCGGGGCTGGAAGGTAACCCTGTCCAACGAGCAGAACGGCGTAGCTGCCGCCCTGGAGCCGGTACTTAGCGGTTCGGCGGTGCGCACCTAGGCGAGCCGTATGCCTTGCTTCTTCGTCGTCTCCCCTGTTCGTTCTGCAAGCTGGCTGTTCTGTGGTTGATGAGTGATGAATGTGAAAGCGAAATTCGGCCTCTTTGTGCTCTTTTGCGAAATTGCGACCGCGGCCTGTGCGTCTGAAGTCGCCGTCCTGCGCAACGGGTTTACCATCCGCCACGAACGGCGCGTTCTAATCGGGGCCAACACTCGCCTGTACCCGAGTGCGGTGGATGAAAGCAGCTATATGGATATTCCGACGGGGGAGATCGAACGCATCGAGCCGGATTTGACGCCCGCCTCTGAACCGGTCGAGACAACACAGACTCCGGTAGTATCTCCAACCCCAAGTGCAAGGCTAGCTCCGACACCTAAGGTGGACGTTCATCAGGCCGTGGCCGAAGCCAGCGACCGCTATCGCCTCGATCCCGATTTGCTGGACAGCGTCATCCGCGCGGAAAGTGGCTTCAATCCACGCGCCGTGTCTCCGAAGGGTGCGCAGGGACTGATGCAATTGATGCCGGATACTGCTTCGAAGCTAGGTGTACCCAATGCTTTCGATCCTGAAGCCAACGTCGACGGGGGCACACGCTATCTGCGCGAACTTCTGGAACGCTACAACTTCGACCTGATCAAGGCCCTGGCCGCCTACAACGCCGGCCCCCATCGGGTGGAGCAATATAAAGGCGTGCCTCCCTACCGCGAGACGCGGCACTACGTTGCCAGCATCGTGCGCGACTTCAATCGCAAGAAACTGGCGCAACAGAAGGCCGAAAAAGCCGCCAAGCTTGCCGAGAAGAAGTCCGCCACCCAGACGGCCACCTCTGCAAAACGCACCGCCCAACCGACGGGAAACTAGTCGCATCTAGTCGCTATTCGTTTGTCTCCCGTCGTCACCCAGGGGCGTTTTTCCTGTCGACTAAAGACGGATGACTGACGACTATGTCCGCATTGCGTTGACCCCCGCCCTTCACTCATTTACCTTGTGAGGTGCTCCGCGGTCGCCGTCCTTTAAAAATCACTCCCGGGGTCTCTCTCTTCGATGGATAAAAAGCGCGCTCTTCTAACTGGAACCGCGTTCATCGTGCTGGTCGCCCTGGTCTACATGCAGGTCCATACCTGGAAGAACTTTGACTGGGAGCTGTTTCTCAGTCAGACCCACAACGTCAGCACATACCATATTCTTCACGGCATCGCGCTGATCTACATTGCCTATGTGTTGCGGGCGGTGCGCTGGAAAATCTTCTTGCAGCCGGTTCGCCCCGACGCGTCCATACTCCAACTCGTTGCCCCGACCATGATCGGCTTCACGGGTCTGGCTCTGCTCGGTCGTCCCGGAGAACTGATCCGGCCCTATCTCATCGCAAAGCGTTACAACCTGCCGTTTTCTTCTCAGCTCGCTGTGTGGGCCGTTGAACGCATCTTTGACATCGGCGCTTTCACCTTCCTGCTGGTCTTGGCTGCTTTCTTCGCCACCGCTCCAAAAAGGCTGGCGTATTACGGAAGCTTTCAAAAAGTCGGGTTGATCTTCACGGTGCTGGTAGTCGTGCTTACGTTGGGAGCCATCGCCGTCCACCGCAGTGGCGATGCATTGGCCGGATGGGTGGAGAAACGTTTCGCGCACCTCGCGTCCAACTTGGGTCACCGGATCGCACTGCGCATCCGCGAATTCCGCAGCGGGCTGAACACGATTCACAGCAAGAAATCGCTTCTATTGCTCATCGCGCTTTCGGTGCTGATGTGGGCGATTATCGCGGTTGCCTACAAAGAAGTCACCCATGCTTATGGCGCCGAGAAACTCGAAATCCCTCAAACCCAGGTACTTCTTCTGATGGGTTCCAGCATGGTGGGCTCGCTGATCCAGTTGCCTGGCGTCGGCGGCGGTTCACAGCTGGCGACGATCAGTATGCTCAACCACATTTTCGAAGTACCGCCAGAACTAGCGACCAGCTGCGGCATCATGCTGTGGCTCGTGACTTTTGTCGCGGTAGTTCCGGTGGGCCTGCTGTTGGCTCATCGCGAACGCCTTTCCTTGCGGAAGCTTTCCGCCGAAAGCCATCAGGCCGAAGAAGCCACCGCCACGGACAGTTCCGCGGCTTGAAGCCTCTCGAACTCTGATGATTGGCTGGCTTCTGGGCGGCCTTCCCTCGCTGAACGCCTGTTACAATGCAAAATTACCGAGCCACAAGCTTTAATCCCGGTCCCTAAGCGCCATGAAGTGTCCTTTTTGCGGCCATTTAGAAGATAAGGTCGTCGACTCACGCGAAAGCAAGGAAGCTGAGTCGATTCGCCGCCGTCGCGAATGCCTGAAGTGTGGCAAGCGCTTCACCACCTACGAGCGCATCGACGAAATTCCGTACATGGTGGTCAAGAAAGACGGCCGTCGAGAAAAATTCGATCGCCAGAAGGTGTTGAACGGCCTGCTGCGCGCCTGCGAAAAGCGTCCGGTTCCAATCAGCAAGCTGGAGCAGATCGTGAATGAAGCAGAAGGCTTCGTGATCGATTCTCCGGAGCGCGAGCGCAAGACCAGCGAGGTGGGCGAGTTGATCATGAACCGCTTGCGCCGCTATGACAAAGTCGCGTACGTGCGCTTTGCCTCGGTCTACCTCGATTTCAAGGACGTGCAGGAGTTCATGTCGGAGCTCAAGGATCTGGTGAAGACCAAGGACGGGTCCGAGGTTCGCCCCAAGCCCGTCATCAAGAGCTGAGTGGCATCCGGCGGCAAGGCTCGCCCATCGCGAAGCGGAATCAGAATCTATGGCTCATCGCATTACCCTCATCCCGGGCGACGGCATCGGTCCTGAAGTGACCGGCGCGACCGTTCGCATCCTCGAAGCCACTGCTGTGAAATTCGAGTGGGAGAGCTTCCAGGCGGGCGCGGAGGCCTTCGCCAAATACAAAGAATACATTCCCAAAGAACTGAACGACTCCATTGAGCGCACCCGCGTCGGACTGAAAGGCCCGGTGACAACGCCGGTGGGCGGCGGCTTTTCCAGCATCAACGTGGAACTCCGCAAGCGCTTTGAGCTGTTCGCCAACTTCCGGCCAGTTCGCAACCTGCCTCACATCCCCACCCGCTATCCCGACATTGATCTGATCGTCGTGCGCGAGAACACGGAAGGTCTTTACTCCGGCATCGAACACGAAGTAGTTCCCGGCGTGGTGGAAAGCCTGAAGATCATCACCGAGAAAGCTTCCACCCGCATTTCACGCTTCGCCTTCGAATATGCCCGCAAGAACAGCCGGAAGAAAGTCCACTGCATTCACAAGGCGAACATCATGAAGATGTCCGACGGACTCTTTCTGCGCTGTTCGCGCAACGTGGCCAAAGAGTACACGGAAATCACCTACGGCGAGCACATTGTCGATAATACCTGCATGCAGTTGGTGATGAACCCGTACCAGTACGACATCCTGCTGCTCGAAAATTTATACGGCGACATCGTCTCCGATCTTTGCGCTGGACTGGTCGGCGGCCTTGGCCTGGTGCCGGGCGCAAATTTCGGGCATGAGTGCGCCATCTTCGAAGCTGTGCATGGGTCAGCGCCCGACATTGCAGGAAAAAACATCGCCAATCCAACCGCCGTTCTGCGTTCGGCCCTGCTCATGCTGCGTCATATCGGTGAGGCGGAGGCCGAGCTGAGAATTCGTAACGCGCTGGAGAAGGTTTATCGAACTCGAGAGAAGCTGACCCGCGACGTCGGTGGTCAGGCCGGCACGTCGGAATTTGCCGATGCGGTGATTGAAGAGATGCAGAAGGCTGGCGCCGAACACCCCGCGACTGAAGCTTCGCGCGTCCAATAAGACACTTTGGAAGACCACTTATCCACGCACGGGCGGTGCCCCCCAAAATCTGTTGAGGAATAGTCGAGTGCCGGACAAAACCAAACCCCGCTCCATTCGGGTTGTCATCGCGGACGATCATGCGATGGTTCGAGATGGGCTTCGGCGCCTGTTGGAAGAGGCGGGTCTAAGAGTCGTCGGTGAGGCGAAAGACGGTCTGGAAGCGACCTGCATGCCAGGGGCGACAAAGGACCTTCGCGTATCATCGTCTTGACTGCGGAAGCAAAGCCGGAGCAGATCGCGACGGCTCTTACGTTAGGGGCAAGCGGACTTGTGATGAAGGCTTCTGCGACTCAGGTACTCCTAAAGGCCATCGAGACAGTAATGACGGGAGGCCACTGGGTCGGATTTGAGCGCGCTGATGACCTGCGCCGCTACCTGAGGTCTGCGGCATCCACGCATAAGAATGGCGTCAAAACCTTCGCCCTCACCAGCCGGGGACTACAGGTGGTATCGGCCGTGGTCTCTGGAATGGCGAACCGGGAAATAGCTGGCGAATTCAAGATCAGCGAAGACACGGTGAAGCATCATCTAAGCAATATCTTCGACAAGACCGGTGTCTCGACGCGACTGGAACTCGCGATGTTCGCCGTGAAGCACAAATTGGCCGATCTGGACTGATCTTTGTCAGTCCGCGACGTTGACGCGCCGCGCTCAAACGAGTTAACATCCGGTCGCCTTCTGGGGACACTGTGGGGATGTCACAAACTGAGAGGTGTTTGGGGATAGTCCTGTTCCAGCTCGGCGGACCCGACACGCTGGATGCCATTCAACCATTTCTTTTCAACCTTTTCTGCGATCCCGATATCATTGATTTCCCGTTTGCCCGCATTGGCCGTCGGCCTTTGGCCAAACTGATCGCCACCACCCGCGCCAAGAAAGTGCAGCATCACTACTCCGTGATCGGCGGTGGCTCGCCCATCCGGAAATTCACGGAGATCCAGGCACGAGCGCTCGAAGCTCGGCTGAACTCGCAGGGCGTGAATGCGCGTTGTTTCGTGGCCATGCGTTACTGGCACCCGTTCATTACGGAAGCGATTGAGCAAGTGCGGGCAGCAAACTGCGACGAGATCGTGCTTCTGCCACTGTATCCGCACTACTCCAGCACCACCACGGGCAGCAGCCTAAACGAGTGGAATCGACATTTCTGTGACGACATTCCCGTACGTCGCGTAGAGAGCTTCTATCGCGACGAGCTCTACCTGAACGCCTTGGTCGAGAAGATCGACATTGCCTTGGCACGATTCCCCGCTTCCAGTCGCCCAGAGATTGTTTTCAGCGCGCACAGCCTTCCACAATCGATCGTCGACAAGGGGGATCCATACCAGCGGCAGATCGAGGAAACCGTCCACCTGCTGATGCACAATGGCCGTTGGACCAACCATCAGCGCCTCTGTTATCAAAGCAAGGTGGGAGCGAGCAAGTGGCTGCAGCCCTCGCTCCATCGCACCTTGCGCGATTTAGCTGCCGAAAGAGTGCGCGACGTGTGCGTCGTGCCCGTCTCTTTCGTATCCGATCATGTGGAGACGCTTGGCGAAATTGATCACGAAGCTCGCGAGGAAGCTCATCACCTTGGCATTCGCCAGTTCGAGATGACCGAAGGGCTGAACGATTCCGCGAAGTTCATCAACGCCCTCGCGCAGCTGGTGGTGCGCGCGGTGGATGAACCCTTAGATACCGTCATACCCAATCAGGAGAGTGTAGTGGCGCCGTTGATGGCTGCCGACTAGGCCAACCTTAGAACTGGACAGGAGGAACTCATGGCGGGTCCGGAGACCGATCCGGTCAAACAGAATCCGGAGACGACCAAGGCGGCACCTAGCGCGCCGGCGACCAAGTATGTCGGCACGCCTGCCGTCGGTACGTCGAGGGCGGCGGCAGCGGGCGGGATTGCAGCGGTTGGACCACAAAATTCCGCTGTCGATGTGCGCCGCCGGCGTCTGGCCTGGATTGGTATTGGCGCTTTCCTGGGCGCATGGTTCCTGGCATTCTTCCGCTTCTTTCTCCCGCGCACGCTCTTCGAGCCGCGCACTTCCTTCAAGATTGGCTATGCCTCCGACTATGCCCTCGGCGTCGACACCAAGTGGCAGCAGAAGTACCGCATTTGGGTCGATCGAACGCCCGACCGTTTGTTCGTGATCTACGCGCGCTGTACGCATCTCGGCTGCACTCCGGACTGGAAGCCGAGCGAGAACAAATTCAAGTGCCCGTGCCACGGAAGTGGCTACGACAACGAAGGCATCAATTTCGAGGGCCCTGCGCCGCGCCCCATGGATCGCGCGCACGTCGAGTTCGCACCGGACGGCCAGATCTTGGTAGACGTTGCAAAGCTGTACCAATGGCCCAAGGGACAACCGACCCAGTTCAATGAAGGTGACGGCGCCAGTGGCGCCTGGTTGCGAGCATAAGTAGCGCCGGCGTCTCGCCGGCTGTGGCGAGAGCATCATGCCCTCGACCGATTGAAATCGCACCGCAGGTTGAAGAAGTACGAGGACCGAATGCCTGAAGACAAACAAAACGGAAAGAACGGCGGTCGGGTTGGCATCGTCGATCGCGTCAAGGACGACGTCCAGTCCCTGAAGACCGACATCCCTGCTAAGGTCAAAGAACAGGTCGAAGGCCTGAAGGATCCCACCAAGACCCAGGTCTACACTTCGATCTTTCGCCATAAGCACGACGACACTCCGCGCAACCGCGCGCTGGGCGTGCTCTCCAACGTCTTCCTGCACCTGCACCCCGCGAAAATCAATCGAGACGCGGTTCGCTACAGCTACACCTGGGGTATGGGCGGAATCACCTTCTACCTCTTTATTGTTCTCACCTTCACGGGCGTGCTGTTGATGTTCTATTACCACCCGTCGAAGGTGCAGGCCTTCCGTGACGTGCTCTACCTCGAGCACGACGTTCCCTTCGGCAAACTGTTGCGCAACATGCACCGCTGGGCCGCTCACCTGATGGTAATCGGCGTTTGGCTGCACATGTTCCGCGTGTTCCTGACCGGCTCCTACAAGAAGCCGCGCGAATTCAATTGGAACATCGGGGTGCTGCTGCTGGTATTCACCCTGCTGCTCTCGTTCACGGGTTATCTGCTTCCCGATGATCAACTGGGATTCTGGGCTGTGACGGTCGGCACAAACATGGCGCGCGCCACCCCGCTGCTTGGACACGAAGGCCCATTCGGCCCGCAGTTAGGCATGACTCCCTATAACGACGTCCGCTTCGGCCTGCTGGGCGGATCGATCGTGGACGCGAATGCGCTCCTGCGTTCCTACATCTGGCATTGCATCGGCATTCCGATTGTCGCGTCGGTGCTGATGATCGTGCACTTCTGGCGCGTAAGAAAAGACGGCGGCATCTCCGGCCCGGCGCCGGTCATGTTGGAGGCGGAAGCAGACAAGCCGCGAAGAGGCCCAACCGCCGCAGGCGCATAAGATTGCGTGGGGACGGCCTCCCTTGGGGATTCCAGGCGGAGCGAAGCTCCGCCGCAACCGGGGCGTCGAATCGCCCGACTAGCTACGAGGAGCAAGCATGGATTGGCGTCAGCTTTGGGAAATCATCTCAGCCCCGGATAACGTCCCGATCGTCGGCCTGATCCCTCTCCTGGGCTTCTACATCTATCTGGCCTGGAAGCAGGCCCATGCCAACGACCAGCTCATCGTCCAGCTCGAAGGCGACGCAGCGCTCGCGAAGACGCATCATCGCAAAACCTGGCCCTTCAAAGCCGGCTGGCAAAAAGAAGTCCACGTGTGGCCGTTCCTGCTGCGCATCGAGTTTCTCGCCGCTATTATCGTCACGATCATCCTGATGATCTGGTCGATCACACTGAATGCCCCGCTGGAAGAACCAGCGAATCCCAACCTGACCATGAATCCTGCGAAGGCCCCGTGGTATTTCCTCGGCCTGCAGGAGATGCTGGTCTACTTCGATCCGTGGATCGCCGGCGTGGTGATGCCGACTCTCATCATCATCGGCCTGATGGTGATTCCTTATATAGACACGAATCCCATGGGCAGCGGCTATTACACCTGGAAGCAGCGCCGCTTCGCGATCTCCACATTTCTGTTCGGCTTCATCGTCCTGTGGGTGGCGATGATCATCATCGGCACCTTCATACGAGGCCCTGGCTGGCAGTGGTTCTGGCCAGGGCAAACGTGGGATCACAATCGGCTCATTTATGAAGTGAACCGCGACTTGCCCGACATCTTCGGAATCACGTCGAACCTGGGCAAAGGAATTTTCGGCGCGATCATCGTAGGCGGATACTTCGCGCTCGGCGGTTTCCTCGTGTACTCGTTCTTCCGGCAGCGCATGCCGAAAGACTATCAGCGCATGAGCCTGCTGCAGTTCTCCATCATGCAGGTCTTCCTGCTGATCATGGTAGCCCTGCCGCTGAAGATGCTGCTGCGCCTGCTATGGCACATCAAGTACGTATGGATTACGCCCTGGTTCAATATTTAGTCGTCAGTCGTCGGTCATCTGTCGTCAGGAAAGGCAACGTCTGCCGACAAACGATCGACGCTTAGCCATATGCGGCTGAAGACTGACGACTAGCGACTGACGACTGCACTCCGGAGGAAGCGGTGCCCGACAAACCAGTCCCCGAGAACGACCCGATCGTAACCAAGTCGTACGCGTGGCATTACATGATCGCCACCGTCATCCTGATGGCGACCCTTCTTTGGGCGCTGTGGGATGAAGCTTTCGGCATGCGGCCCTGGAAGGCTTATCAGCATGAGTGGAAACAGCGTTACACCGCGTTCCTGAGGACTGCCCGCTCCAAGTCCGCCGCTTCGCAAAAAGAAGTGGAAGGCACCTCCGACTACCAGAAACTAAAACAGAACCTGGACCAGGCCACTCAGCAAGCTTCACCGCGAGTGAAGGAAGTGCAGAAGCAGATCGGCGATCTTAGCGGCAAGATTCTCGCCGTACAGAACGTTTTCACCGATCGCCGCGCGTACGTGAATGCGCTGACCTATCAGATCGAAACCAGCACCAGTCAATCCTCGAAGCAAAGCATTCAGAAAGACCTCGACAACTACAAAGCTCAACTCGCTACCGTCGAGTATCCCGACGGCAGCAAACAGAAATACAACTTCACCCAACTGGAAGAAACCTACAACGACCTGAAGGATCAGCGCGCCAAGCTCAACGCGGAACTTGGAGAGACCCTCAAGCCGGTCAATGACGCCAAGGCGGCCATGGATGAGTACATCGCTGACCACATGGTCGATCTGACTCCTACACAAATCGCCGGCCTGGAAAGAAAGACCGAAGAGCTTGATCCCGCGATCGTGCAGATCAATGTGGCTGAGGCCAACATCGTGGATCGCTGCGAGTCCTGCCACATCGGCATTCGCGAGCCCTTGAAGCTGACGGCAACATCGTTAAGCCCCAAGGGCGCGAAGCAGCCCGACGAGTATGCGAAGGCCTTCGTCAGCCATCCCTCGAAGGAATTGCTGCAGGTTCATGATCCGGATAAGTTCGGCTGCTCACCGTGTCACCAAGGTAATGGACGCGCCACCACCAGCATCGAGAAAGCACACGGCAACTACGAGCACTGGCTGTGGCCGATGTTCGTCAAGCAGAACGTCGAGGCCGGTTGCCAGACCTGTCACGCGGCCGACATGATGCTGATTTCCGGCGAGGTGGGCTGGACCATCAGCCACGGCAAAGACCTGTTCCGCCAGCGCGGGTGCATGGGTTGCCATCGCTACGAAGGCTACGACAAGGAACCAGAAGAGCTGCAGTCGCTTAATCAGCAGACCAAGCAGCTCGAGCAGGAAAAGCGCGACAATACCAAACAATCGGCGTATCTCCAGAAGCAGGCCGACGCCGCCGAGTCCAACGAAGAAGCCAATCGCCTCAATGACCAAGCCGTGGGTCTTCGCGTCGCCAACAGCAAAATCGATGGCCGCCTGCAGCAGATCGATTTCCGCGCGCACAGCCTGATGCAGGACGTAAAAAAAGTCGGCCCCAACCTTAAAGACGTCCGCCTTAAGCTAAATAAGAACTGGATTCGCGTCTGGCTGAAGAAGCCCAGCGACTTCCGTCCGACCACGAAGATGCCGAACTTCCGTCTGACGGACGAGCAGATCAAAGCGATCTCGGCATACCTGTGGCAGTCGGGATTCACCGATGCCCTACCACACCAGAAGCCCGGCAACGCTGCACATGGAAAGGAACTTCTGGAAACTCGCGGTTGCCTTGCCTGCCACTCGATTGGCGAGGGCGACGACCTCCAGGGCGGCACGTTCTCCGCGAACCTCACGCGCGTGGGAGAGAAAGCAAACTACGACTATCTTGTGCGCTGGATTCACAACGCCCGCGAGCGCACGCGTCCTTATTGCCCCTACGAGAAGAAAGACATTGGGCCAGAAGACTACGCGAAGAAGGGCCTGCCTTACGTCTTCGACTTGAAGCACAGCCGCTGTCCGAATGACGGTCACGAACTGCAGGTGCAGAACATGACCGTGATGCCCAGCCTGCGCCTGAGTGTGGAAGACGCGCAGGACATCGCCAGCTACCTGCTCACCCAGAAGAAGCAGGAACCATCAGCCTACGCCGATGCGTCTTTCATGGATGATCCGAAGCTGAAGGACGAAGGCAAGAAGTGGATTCGCCACTACGGCTGCGCGGGTTGTCACGAAATCGCAGGTCTTGAAGACGAAGGTCGCATCGGCACCGAGCTCACCTACGAAGGCAGCAAACCGATCGAACGTCTCGACTTCGCCTTATATACGGATGCCGCGCAGCGCGGCGGCAAGGAACCCATCACCAATCCGGAAGACCTCGCCCGTCTGCCGGAAGGTCCCGCCAAAAGTCCGTGGTACGACCACAAAGGCTTCTTCGAACACAAACTCGCCGAGCCCGAAGTTTACGACAAGGGTATGGAGAAGTCGGAGACCGAAAGACTCCGCATGCCCAATCTGCACCTCAGCAAAGATCAGGTACAGGCGCTCACCACCTTCCTGCTCGGCAGCCAGGAAACCGGCTTGCCCGCCAGCTATCTGTACAAGCCCGAAGACGCACGCCGTGATATTCAGGAAGGCTGGTGGATCGTTACTAAGTACAACTGCGTCGGCTGCCATCAATTCTTCCCCGGCCAGGACTCGAGCCTCATGAAGATGAAGCTCTACCAGGACCCGGACTGGAAAGAACAGTTGCCGCCCAAGCTTTACACCGAAGGCGCGCGCGTCAATCCAGAATGGCTGCGCAATTTCCTGACGAATCCGGCGCTCAGCGACTCGGATACAAACCGCAACGGAGTGCGCTCTTACTTAAAGGTCCGCATGCCGACGTTCTCGTTCTCCGCGGATGAACTGCGCAAGCTGGTGCGGTTCTTCCAGGCGCTTTCGCAACAGCCCATGCCGTACATTCCGGAGCAGGTTCCGACGCTCTCTGCGAAAGAGACCGAGATGGCGCGCAGCCTGTTCTCAAGCGCGGCGGCGCCTTGCTTGAAGTGCCACGCGACGGGTGATGCGCAGCACGACGCGCACGCCACCGCGCCCAACTTCCTACTGGCAAAAGATCGTCTAAAGCCAGACTGGGTAGAACGCTGGATCACCGATCCGCAGGCGATCAGCCCCGGCACATCGATGCCCTCTGGCTTGTTCAATCGCGTGAACGATCACTGGGTGTTTGCCGGTCCAACGCCGCCGTCTTTCAAGGGCTACGATCAGGACCACACCAAGCTGCTCGTCGACTACATCTTCCAACTCACGCCGGCAGAGCAGCGGCGCGTGGCCTCATCAATGGGTCGCTCGACCGCAAGCAATACGACTACAAAGAAACCAGTAGCCGCGATTCGACCGGGAATTCGCGCCGGCGCAACCTTAGCCGGAGGTTCGCGATAAAATAGAAAGTTTGTATAGTGACACCAAACCCCCACGAAAGGTGTACATCCTCATGAAGAAGACCTTGCCCGCCATGGTAAGCGTGCTCGCCCTCATGGCTCTGATCTTGCTGGCCGCTTGTAACAAGAAAGAAACCAGTGAATCACAGCCGACGGGCGGTGAGACCGCGGCCCCGGCGCCCGCCGCCACTCCTATCGATCCAGCCACCGTTGGTTCGGTCAGCGGCTCGGTGAAATACGACGGCGCCGCTCCCAAGGCGCAAAAAATCGATATGTCGCAAGACCCGGCCTGCAAAGGCACCAATGAAGCGGAGAACGTAGTCGTTGACAAAGGCGGTCTCGCCAATGTCTTCGTTTATGTGAAAGATGGCCTGGGAAACCGCACCTTCGACGTTCCCAAGGAACCCGTGGTCCTCGACCAGAGCGGTTGCCGCTACCATCCTCACGTGCTCGGCGTGATGGCCGGACAGACCGTCCAGATCAAGAACGACGATCCCACCACCCACAACATTCACCCCACGCCGAAAGACAATCGCGAGTGGAACGAGTCGCAACCGCCTCAGGCGGCGCCCATCGAGAAGACCTTCGCCCGCGAAGAGATCATGCTGCCGGTAAAGTGCAACCAGCATCCGTGGATGAAAATGTACGTCAACGTCGTGAAGAGTCCGTTCTATGCCGTAACCGGAGCAGACGGAAAGTATGAGATCAAAGGTCTCCCGCCCGGGGACTACACGATCGCGTTCGTCCATGAGAGATTCGGCGAACAGACTCAGAAAGTGACCGTCGCTCCGAAGGAGAGCAAGACCGTCGACCAGAGCTTCAACGCGGGCGCCATGTAGTTTCGGCGTCTGTTAAAATGCTGCGTCCTGAGGGCAGCGCTCTCGTGCTGAGTGACCTGCCCTCGGGAAGTGAAACGCGGACGCTTACTTGAGGTGACCCGCGGTTCATGGCACCAAGGAGTCCGCTCTGAAGGCTATCGCCACACCGTACAATCGCAGACTTCACGGCTTCGCTGTGTTCACGGCCTGCGTAACACTCCTACTCATCGTTGCGGGTGCACTGGTTACCAGCAATGACGCTGGACTGTCGGTTCCCGATTGGCCCACCACGTTCGGTTCGTTCTACAAGATGCCGCACATGGTGGGGGGCGTGAAATTCGAACACGGCCATCGCATGGTCGCCGAGTTTGTCGGCCTGCTTACAATCGTTCTGGCGGTCTGGACCTGGCTCGCGGAGCGCCGTCGCTGGTTGCGCATCCTAAGCCTGGCGGCTCTGGGCACGGTCATCGTACAAGGGATTTTGGGCGGCCTCACCGTGCTCTTCTTTCTCCCACCAGCCATTTCGAGCGCTCACGCCGCAGTCGCACAGACTTTCTTCTGCATTGCGGTTTGCATCGCCATGTTCACCGGACAAAAGTGGGTGGAAGAGCCGCCTCCGGTAGAGTTCGATACTCGCCGGCCGACGCTGTTCACTCTGACCTTGCTTTCCATCTTCGTTCTCTACGTGCAGTTGATCCTGGGAGCCATGTTCCGCCACAAGGGCATGAGTTGGTGGCCCCACGTTGTGCACGCCGGAGTTGTGGCCGTCGTTCTCACTTGGACGGCCCTTCGCGCGCTCTCCATGTATTCGAAGATCGACGCGGTCCGCCGCTCCGCGATGATGATGTTGTCGCTCCTGATCGCGCAGTTGTGCCTTGGTTTCACTGCCTTCCTCACGCGCGTCGCCTGGGGCAAGGACACACTGCAACCCGAGCTTCCAATGGTGATTTTCACAGTTGCCCACGTGGCCGTTGGAGCTCTCCTTTTGGCAACCACCGTCGTCTTGGCCATACAAGTCTGGCGACACGTGCCCGTCGCCTTTGAAGAACGCGTCCCCGCGACAGAACGGACCCCCCAAGCCGCATGAGCATCGCATCCCAACCTCTGGCCGTCCCGCGCGGCTCGCTCGCAATCGTGTTGCGCGACTACGCCGAACTCACGAAGCTTCGCGTCACCACTTTGGTCGTGATGACCGCCTGGTGCGGGTACTTCTTTGGATCTTTGAAGTCCGGCGTCTCTTCGCTTTCCTGGGACCTGTTCCACGCCTTGCTTGGCATCGGATTGGTCGCTGGAGGCACGGCTGCCCTGAATGAAGTCATGGAGCACGACATCGATGGCCACATGCGGCGCACCGCGCGGCGTCCTTTACCGGCTGGGCGAATGACTCTGTGGCATGCCACCCTGGTCGGCGTCGCGATGATCGTCGGCGGCGCCCTCTATCTCGACCTGGCCCTGAATTCGCTGACCGGCTCTCTTTCGCTTCTCACCGCGTTTGTCTATCTGGCCGCGTACACCCCGCTGAAAAAAATCCATCCCGTGTGTACCTTCGTCGGCGCCTTCCCCGGTGCCATGCCCGGCGTTCTAGGCTGGACCGCGGCTCGTGGTCAGCTCGACTGGGGCGCCCTGGTGATGTTCGCCATCGTATTCTTCTGGCAGTTTCCCCACTTCTTCTCGATCGCATGGCTCTACCGCGAAGATTACGCCGCCGGACGGATCCGCATGCTTCCGGTCGTTGAACCCGAAGGCCGCTCGACTGCCGTCCGCATCCTCCTCTATTCGCTCGCGCTGATTCCCGTCAGCCTGGCTCCCACTTTCCTGGGCATGGCCGGACGCATTTACCTGGTCGGCGCACTCGCCCTCGGAATTGCTCTGCTTTATGTCGGCTGGCGCCTATCTGCGCTGCAAATGCCTCTCACTGCCGCTCGCTCCAAACAACGTGCTCGCCAACTCCTGCAGGCCACCATCGTCTATTTGCCTCTCTTGTTCATTCTGATGATGATGAACCGGGTCTCGTCGTAGAATAGCCTGTGTCCTCTAAACTGCCCGCCTACGAGGAAATCGGCCGCGAAGCGGAGTTATCCGTTCATCCTGTTATCTCAGTCCAGCACATCGTTCACCGCTATGACGGCCGCACCGCGCTCGATGATGTCTCCTTCGACGTCCGTCCTGCGGAACTTTTCGGACTGCTCGGTCCCAACGGCAGCGGCAAGACCACACTTTTCCGCATTCTCTCGACCCTGATGGTTCCCAGCGCCGGCCATGCCGTGATTGCGGGCAGCGATCCCGCTAAAGATCCGGCCGCCGTACGCCGCCAGATCGGTGTCGTTTTTCAGGCGCAAAGCGTCGACGAGAAGTTGACCGCCTACGAAAATCTCTGGCACCAGGGCCATCTGTATGGTTTGCACGGTTCGAGTCTGAAGGCGCGTATCAAAGAAATTCTGGATCGCGTGGGCTTAGCCGATCGCGCAAAAGAACTAGTAGAGACTTTCTCCGGCGGGATGGCCCGTCGGGTGGAACTGGCCAAAGGCCTGTTGCATCACCCCTCGGTCCTGCTCCTTGACGAGCCCACGACCGGACTCGACCCCGGCGCCCGGCGCGATCTCTGGCAGTACCTGCAGATCCTGCGCGACCAGGAACGTGTTTCCGTGATTGTTACCACGCATTTGATGGAAGAAGCCGAGCGCTGCGATCGCCTGGCGATTCTGAATGAAGGCAAGCTAGTTGCGCTGGGCACGCCCGCAGAACTTACCCGCGAAATCGGTGCGGATGTGATCCTGCTGGACGTGACCGGCGATCCTCAGTCTCTTGCCGAGCGTGTAAGCGCCCGCTTCGGCGTCGAAGCGACGGTTATGGCCGGCCAGGTTCGTATCGAACTGGAAAACGGCCATCGCTTCATCGCGGAGGTGGTGGAAGCATTTCCCGGAGAGATTCAGGCGGTCACCGTGAGCAAGCCGACGCTGGAAGACGTCTTCATCCATCGCACCGGCCATCGTTTCTGGAGCGAGACCGCGGAAGAAGTGAAAGATTAGTGGCGCGGTTTCGCGGCCAAGATCAAATTTGTCATTGTTGATGCCGAACCTGCTGAAGTGTGGTCATCCCGACACCGGGCGCAGCGGAGGCGGAGGAACCTGGTTTTTGAACGCTGTCGCAGTCGAACGTCAACCCCTAAGGAGGTAGCGTGCAACCCATGATGCTCCTGATTTCCGTCGTGCTCGGTATCCTCCCGTTGCTCGGAATCGTCTGGACGATCCTCAACGGCACGATCACCACGGTCGACGGCCTGTTCATGAGCCTGATCCTGCTCACTCTGTCGGGATTGTTTTTCCTGAACGCTTTTCTGGAATGCCGCGACTCCGGCTACATCAAGATCGGCAACAAAACCAAAGACGCCCCCGCGGCGAAGAAACCGAGCTAACAACGTGGCCACCCAAACGACCGCTTTGCCCATCGCTCCAGCTTTCGTGGGCATCCTCCTGCCTGCCTTCACGCTCTGGTGGCGCGAACTGGTGCGCTTCTATCGCCAGCGCAGCCGCGTGGTGGGCGTGATCGCGTCGCCGTTGGTCTTCTGGCTGGTGATTGGCTCCGGCTTTGGAACTTCATTCCGCTCCGGCGACGCCCCCGGCCAGCAGCACTACCTCGACTATTTCTATCCCGGCGCGCTCATCATGATCGTGCTCTTCACCAGCATCTTTACGATGATGTCGGTGATCGAAGACCGCAAGGAAGGCTTCCTGCTCTCGGTGCTGGTAGCGCCGGTTCCGCGCACCGCCATTGTGCTTGGAAAAGTGCTCGGAGGCACGACGCTGGCCGCTGCGCAGGGCCTGATTTTCCTGGTCTTCGCCCCACTGGTCGGGATTCACTTCGGGTTCGTCATGTTCCTCCTGGTCGTGCTGACGATTTTTCTGGTCTCGTTCGCGCTGACCGGGCTGGGCTTCGCCATCGCTTGGCCCATGGACTCGACGTCGGCTTTCCATGCCATCATCAATCTTTTTCTGATTCCGCTCTGGCTGCTCTCTGGAGCACTCTTCCCCCTGGGCGGAGCGTCGTGGTGGATTCGCGCGTTGATCCGAATCAATCCACTAACCTATGGCGTCGAAGCGTTGCGCAACTTGCTCTACCCCGAGATGCAGGCGCAGTTTGGATTTTCCGAGTCGCTGGCCACGCTGGTGCTGTTCTCGCTTTTCATGTTTGGGCTGGCGTTCGTGGTGGCCAATCGGAGAACGACGAAACCGGCTGCGTGAGCGTCGTATGCGCAAGCATCTACAGTTTCTGAGAAACGGTCGCGCCTCAGAATGTAGGGCCGGCGCTACCAAGGTCTCTTGGCGATACCGTAATTGTGGCCGTATCGGGCCATGCTTTATAGCTACCTGGAACATGCTCAGACTCGCTGCACTTTGAAGGCGTGCGGCTTCAGCCGCACCGATGCCGACACCAGAAAGTCCGGGCTTCAGCCCCTGAGGTACACCGAGCATCTGTTGTCCCAAGATTTCCTCAACCATGCCCGTGCCCGCACAATACGCCATCTTCCCCGTCATCAACGCCACGCTGAACGGGACCAGCACCCTCCTGCTCCTCATCGGACGCTGGCTGATCAGTCGCCGCCGTATCGCACAGCATCGCCTCATCATGCTTACGGCCTTCGCTACTTCGACACTTTTCCTGATTTCCTACCTTTACTATCACGCGCACGTCGGCGATGTGCGTTTCCAGGGCACTGGCTGGACGCGCCCCGTCTACTTCACCATCCTGATCTCCCACGTGCTGTTGGCGATCGTGATCGTTCCGATGGTGATCGTCACGCTAACCCGCGCCCTGCGCGAGCGCTTTGACAAGCACCGCGCCATCGCCCGCTGGACGTATCCGCTCTGGTTGTACGTCTCCGTGACGGGCGTTCTCGTCTACTTCATGCTCTACCACTGGTTCACCTAGCCCAAAAAGGTTTCTTGCTCTGTGTCTCTGTGTCTCCGTGGTAAAAATGGATTTGCAATGGCGATCGTGAAACTTAAGATTGACGTCTCCGGGACCAAAGGTAACGAAGCCTGGGCCAACCTCCAGCAATTCGACCAGATCCAAACGGCCGACTTTGGCCCGAAATATGGCTCGAGCGGTTCGTGTACACATCCCGCAAACGCGCCCCACGGCAAAGGCGAGTGGGTCGGCGCAGAGATCCACCTGCAAACGCCGCTTCTCGCCCAATACGCGGTCTCCCACTATCTGGAACAGGAACGAGTGATCGACGCGGACGTAGTCGAGTGATGTATAGTCTCTGCTTCGTGTTGGAGGCGCGCCCCATCCCGGAGGCTCTTGTACCAGACACTATTCCCTCAGACACTCCCCGTTCGCGCCGCAGGAGACTCACCGCGGTCATCTTCTCGACACTTGTGCCCGGCTGGGGACAACTCCTATTGGGACAGCGACCGCAGTCTTATCTCTTCTTCGTTTTGACAGCGGCCCTTGGAGGACTCTACTGGCCGGCTCGCCTGCCCCAATCCTACCGAGGATGGGTTTTTCTAGTATTCGGTGAGATTGGTCTCTGGATGATTGCCGCTTCCCACGCTGCCGTTTCAGGCCATCCCACCTTTCATCGCTTTTCTTCCTGGTGGCTAATCCTCGTACTGCCTGCAGCTTTTCTGGGCGCGCTTGTGTTCACCAATTGTGCATTGGCGGGCAGCGGGTTCCATCTCTATGGCAATCCCTCCACATCGATGGAACCGACGATCGCTCGGCGCGACCACGTCATCGCTGATCTTTGGTACTTTCGACAGCACCCGGTCTCAAGGGGAGATATTGTGATTTTCAGACGCGAGGGTACGGTCTTCGTTAAACGAGTAATGGCGCTTGGAGGTAGCACAATCTGGGGAGAAGACACGGTTGTTCATGTGGATCACGAGACCTTAAACGAACCGTATGTTTCGCACGATGGTTATCCACAAAACCAGTTGGACAATTTTGGACCAATGTACCAGCGGGAAAACTCTTCGTTATGGGCGATAATCGAGAAGTCAGTCTCGACAGCCGCACTCCAGAATACGGCTCGATTGATGCCGTAACTGTCATCGGCAAGCCACTGTACATTTTCAGGTTTGACGCCGACCGCACCGGGCGCAGTTTTCACTCGGTTACTGAGATCGCATGAGCCAACCGACCGAAACCGAAGGTCTCCCAGCGTCGCACCCTAGGCCTCGTCCCGGAATGTCCACCCGCAACCGCGTGCTCTTCTTCGTGACCGGCTGGCTGCTAGTGCTCATGCCGTTCTTATTTTGGTGGAACACCTGGTTCGGACGCCATCTCTCCGACATGCAGGTCACCGAATACCTGCGGGACAACCAACATCCCCGCCACATCCAGCACGCCCTCATCCAGATGGGCGAACGTATGTCGCGTCACGACACAACCGTGACGCGCTGGTATCCGGAACTGGTCCGGCTCGCGAGTCATTCGGTCGAAGAAGTCCGCAACACTGACGCGTGGGTGCTCGGGCAAGACACGTCGGGCCAAGGTTTCCACGAAGCTCTTTCGAAGATGCTCTCCGACTCCTCGCCCGTCGTGCGAGGCAACGCCGCCCTCTCGCTCGTGCGCTTCGGAGACGCGACCGGCCGCCCGCAGATCGTCGCCCTGCTGCAGTCTGTAAAGATCACCGCGCCCAGCGCGGGCCGTATTGTCGACGTCGACAAGCCCGGTACCGCCATCCACCAGGGCGGACTGATTGCGAAGTTGTACACCGATCAGCAGACCGTGGAGGTCCGCTCGCCTATCTCGGGCCGCATTCGCAACTTGTCTGTGCAGACCGGGCAGGCCGTGGCAGCTGGAACAGAAGTCGCCAGCATCGATCCCGCAACGGATCAGGTTTGGGAAGCCCTGCGCGCGCTCTACCTGATTGGCCAAGTCGACGATCTACCCTCGATCACCCCTTACACGCGCGATCTCCCGGAGATCCCCGACCACATCCGCCAACAAGCCGTGCTCACGGAGAAAGCCATCCGCGACCGCGCCAACGGTCATGCATAGCACGCGGCGAAATTTACGCGCAAAAAACAAAACGCGCGCCGAAGCGCGCGCAAGCTAACAGCTAGAAGCCAGCAGCTAGTAGCTAAATCGTCATCACTCCCACTTCCTTCTCCACCACAGCCGTGTCCACCATGACGATCGCATCCCACGGACAGCCGTCGAGGAAGCACCCATCCGGACCCTTGCTGATGCACTTCTTGCAGCCGATGCACAGAATCGGGTCCACCTGAATCCGTCCGAAGGGCGGATGATCCTCATCCGGTACCCAGAACATGCAATCAGCCACCGGGCAATACTCCACGCATGCCGGCGAGCCTGCACATCCGGTGCAGCACTCCGTTATCACAGCCAATTCTTTGGGTTTTTTCTTGCGTGGGGTGGAAAGGCCGGCGGACTTGGGTTCGAATTTGAGTTCGTCCGGGACCATCCCGGCAGCTTTGTTTACAGTGGTTTCGGGTGCCATGGCTGAGGGGATTATACCGTGAAAATCTCGCCGGGGAAGCCCGCATCTTCGGCGAAACGATGGCGTCCCCGTCACACCTCCGCTGTCCACATACCACAATTTCCACCTGCCCGTTTCTGCTATAGTAACGCTCCGAAGGAGCCCGCACTCATGGCCAAGAGCGTCAATAAAGTCATCCTCATCGGAAATCTGGGCAAAGACCCGGAAGTGAAGTACACGCCGCAAGGCACCGCGGTCGCAAAGATCACGCTCGCCACCAACGAGTCCTACAAGGACAAAGCCGGGCAATGGCAGGAGCGCACCGAGTGGCACAACGTTGTGCTCTGGACACGCCTTGCCGAGATCGCCGGCGAGTACCTGAAGAAGGGCTCGAAAGTCTACATCGAAGGCCGCCTGCAGACCCGCTCCTGGGACGACAAGCAGACCAACCAAAAGAAGTACATGACCGAGGTGGTCGCGGGAACGATGGTCCTGCTCGGAGGCCGCGGCGAAGGCGGCGGTGGTGGCGCGGGCCCGCGCGATTCAGCCAACCACTTCGATCAGAGCGCGCCCGAACCCGAACCTGCACCCGCTGGTTCACCGATTACTGACGAAGATATCCCGTTCTAAGAATGTGTAGGGCGGGCACTCCTGCCCGCCAAGCGCTGGCTGCGGGACATAGCTGATGGGCACCGCACCCAGAAGTCCGCGCACAGGAGTGTGCGCGCCACCTAGAACTGGCGTCGATTTAGCTCCGGCACATGCAGCGCCTCCACCCCAACCGCGTAGATTTTCCCGCCGCGACCGAAATATAAAGTCTTACCGTCGCGGGAAACTGATGGGTTGTACTCGAAGTCCGCGGTGTTTACGAGGGGCCCAAGGTTCAACGCCTTCGACCAGCCTCCGTGGCTGCAAAAGCTCGCGTACAGATCGGCCTGACCGTGGCCTCCGGCTCGCGTCGAATAAAACAGCAACGTCTTGCCCTCCGGAGCGATCCAGGGACTGGTGTCCGAAGGTCCAGCATTGATTTCGGCAGCCAGTTTCTCTGGCGGCGAGAAATACCCGTGGTTCCATTTCGCGATGTAGATGGAGTTGTGGTTTGACTCGGCGTCGCGATCGCTGAAAAAGTAGAGATTGTTCCGGCGATCCAAGCTGGGCGAATCCTCTTTCGGGGCGGAATTGACCTCGGAAATCCAATGGGGCTCCTGCCAATCCTCATTTTTTCGTTCGGAATACCAGATATCCATATCCGGTTTGCTGCCGTCCTTTCCCGGCGAGGGGCGGGTGGAGACGAAGTACATCCTGCTCCCGTCCACCGTGACAAACGGATCGAGATCGGACCATCGCGCGGAACTGAATGCCACCGGCTTCGCGACCTGCCAAGCACCATTCGCGAAATGCGAGTGATAAATGTGGAGGGGCGGCTTTTCACCAGCTGCTTCCGTATCGCGCGCGGTGAACCAAGCGTCCTGACTATCCCGCGAAAATGTTACCGTGAACCCGTGGCCGGTTGAAATCACTCCGGGCGCGAGTTCCTGAACAGGGCCAGTCGACGGCGCTTGCGCATACACAGTCAGGCCGAACGCAAAACCTGCCAGCAGCACACCAGCCGCCCGTATCCGGTCGAGGGAGAGCGCACCTTCCGTCTCCGCATGAGCCCTTCCTACAGAAGCACGAACCCGGACACGAAAACGCGCCATCAGCCTTGCCATTATCATTGAGGTTAGACGCACTGCTCCCATTTTTGGAGAGGCCGTAGCGAGTAGAATGAACACCTGCATAGGAAGGATCGGCTCATGGCTCAACTGGCTGACAAGACCTGCGTTCCCTGTCGCGGCGGACATCCACCCCTCTCGGGCGACGAACTGCGCAACTTAAGCCACCAACTTCCCAACTGGAAGGTCATCGACGAGCACCACATCACCCGGGCGTTCACCTTCCCCGACTTTAAGAAAGCTCTCGACTTCGTGAACCGAGTGGGCGCGACCGCCGAAGAGCAGGGCCATCATCCCGATATCCTGCTGACCTGGGGAAAAGCCGAAATCACCTTGTGGACGCACAAAGTAAACGGCCTGACCGAGAGCGACTTCATCATGGCCGCTAAAATCGACCAGCTGAATTCGTAGCGCCGGCGTCCGCCGACTGCCACCTCTGTCATCCCGAGCGGAGTGGACAGTTCGCTTGCGAACGGGCTACGAAGTCGAGAGGCCTCGCCGGAATTCGCTGGTGCCCCGGCTAAGTATCGTCGGCGCCCCCTACTTGCCTATCGCATCTACACTCAATCCGCCGCCGCTCTTTCCTGCGCAAGCGCTGGCCTCCACACCTTCATCGCCCACGCCCACAACCCTGCAGGAAGGAGCATCACCAGCCCTGTCGCCGACACCAGGGTGCGTGCCGAAATCCCCATATCCAGAAACAAACCGCAAACATAGGCCCCGATCGCGATCGTCAACATGCACAAGCCCAGATCGGCGGAGAACACGCGCCCACGAAAGCGGTCGTCGGTATTCAACTGCAGCAGCGTGGTCGAGAATACCCAGACCGTCGCACCTCCCAGGTGCGCGAACGCTGCCCAAAAGCACGCGAACCAAACGTTGCCGGCTCTGCCGATCAAGACGTAACCCAGCGCGGTAACCAGATATCCATAAAAAATGCCCAGCCGCAGCCGCCGCTCGCTGCGCCCCGCCCAAGGAGCACTGATCAGCGGCCCGATCAACGCACCCAGCCCACGTCCGCCGAGGAGCAGACTCATCCCCAGCATCGCTCCGCGTTGCGGGTCAAGTCCATGCCAGCGCACCGGGAAATACTTCTGACCCATCACCGTGAACAACACCCAACTCGGCCCGATCACGAGGTTGCCAGCTTTGGCGAAAACCGTCGGCAGCAGGTTGCGATGGCCGCGCACGTAGCGCACGCCTTCCATGACCGAAGAGTAGTCCACCAGATCCCGCACCCGCAGCGGCGTCCCTTCCGCATGGGGCTCGGCAAAGCGCATCCCGGCGATCAACAATGCCGATACAAGGAACGAGAGCGCGTTCAACACGAACACTGCATCGCGCCCGAGCAACGCCGCGACAACTCCGCCCAAAGTCGCGCCCAGCACGAGGTTCATCGACCACGTGGTGGAAGAAAGCGTGTTCGCGACAATGACGTCGTCGCGCCGCGTGATATTCGGAATCACCGAGCTCCGTGCCGGCTCGAAAAACGCCGCCATGATCGTCTCCAGCAGCAAGAGCGGATACACCAGCCACACCATGCCGCGCGAGCGCACCAGCAGCATGGCAAACACGATCACGGCCCGCACCAGGTCGGCCGCAATCATCACGTGCTTGCGCCGGATGCGATCATTAACCACGCCCGCGGTCGGTCCGACGAACGTCTGCGGCAACACTTGCAGCACCAGCGCCAAGGCGACCGAACTGGCGTGTCCGGTAAGTTGCAGGAGCAGGCTGTAGATCGCCAGCGTGTAAAACCAGTCGCCAATCTCGCTCACAATCTGCGCCAGCCACAAACGGCGGAAGTTCACGTTCTCCCGCAACAAACGCAGGTAGGAGGCAAACGAGATCGAACTGGCTTCGCGCTCTGGTTCTGGTTCCATGCAGAAGGCTCACTCACAAAAAGGCGGCCATCCAAGATAACCGATTCAGGCACGATGAACTTTCTGGGAGGTGCTCTGGTTGGGGGTGCCAGGCCAGCGACCGGAACTTCCCTTGCCCATGCGCAAGACTTTTCACACGGACTCCGATTGCCGCTTTTTGTCAATGCGCCCTTTAAGACACCAAAGTGCCAAGGGCTTACGGGTACTTCTGAAGTCTGCCGGAAGAGACGGGCCCACAGATTTTAGGTCCCGCGCTTGCACTACTCACGGCCGGAGGAACGCAGCAAATGCCCTCACGAGTTTCCAAGATCTTCATGCTTCTGCTGTCGCTGGCATCCTTGACGTCGGCATTCATAGAACGGCATTCACCGCACGCGCCCCTGTCTCTGCTGCTGTTCGGAACGGGCATGGTCAGCATGGCGTCCGTGCTTTCGTTGGCCTGCTATCTCGACATGTCGCCCTCTAGGACCCCGGGAAGCTCGTCAGCTGCCTATGTCCAGT
>UEXW01000363.1_pt1 | contig 24565 bp, 12 predicted proteins | sample 4301151 | NCBI WGS metagenome assembly UEXW01 (sample SAMEA4773176, study PRJEB27434) | metagenome | biome: 2259; feature: agricultural soil; material: soil | place: USA | collected 2014-09 | depth 0.25 m | reverse complement strand
ACTTCAGTGATCGCCTACCGGCCCACCAACGTGGCCATCGCTCCCAACGGCGACATTTATGTGGGAGATGGATACGGCTCGAGCTTCATCAATCAGTACAACCAGAAAGCCGAATTCATTCGTACCTTTGGCGAACCAGGGAAAGGGGACGACCAACTCGATTGCCCGCACGGTCTGTGGGTTGATAGGCGGGAAGAGACTCCCCTACTGGTGGTGACAGATCGCGGGAATAACCGGTTGCAGAGGTTTACGCTAGAGGGCAAGCACGTCGACAGCATCCTCGGCACGTCGAAGATGCCCTGTTATCTGCACGAACGCGACGGAGAAGTGGTGGTCGCCGATCTGTTAAGCAAGGTAATAATTCTTGATCGCAAGAACAGCGTTGTCGCAAGCCTGGGCGCAGGCGAATACTCCAATCAAGATTGGAGCACTGTGCGAAATCAGGCTCCAGGGACTTTTGCGCCCGGCAGGTTCGTTTGCCCACACGGCGCGTTCTTTGATCACGAAGGCAACATCTTCGTAGTGGAGTGGGTTGAGACGGGAAGGGTAACCAAACTACGCCGCATGGCATAAATAAGAGCTGTCGAGGGGTGCCTCGCACATCCTCGTCGCCTCCCTTATTGCTGGTGCGGGCAACGCCTGCCCCATCGTGGACCTCAACACAGCGTGCGTGGAATGGACAGTCCGCCGCCGACACGCCACGTTCCATCATTTGCTGAGAGGTGGTTTGGAAGTCCAGAGGACACAGTGCCGTCAACAGTCTGATCTGGCCGCCTTCCAAATCGCGGCCCAAGTCGCGTTGGCGCAATCTCCTGACCAGAGAGCCCCTGTGTGATGAGTCCGCCCGTGATTCGCACGGCGTTGGCCTGGAATGTTAAGGCTACCAGGACAGCTTTTCCGGTAAGAACTCGCCGAACAGATCATCGTAATAGGATCTCAATTGTTTCAAATCCGGTTTCGAATGTCCTTTTGAATACAGGTCGTAGGGATTGAACTTTTTCACCCACTGCAGCATTGCTTTGTCCTTCTCATTTTCCAAGTGTTGATAAGCCCCGTGGCGATGCCAGGCATAGAAGGAGTGAAAGCGCAGCATGTAAATTGCTTCATCGGAGAGATAGGGCTTCATCACTTCTGCGATGTAGCCGTCATGGCCGAATGACATGTGGACGTTTTCGAGGCCGCAATTCCGCTTGTAGATACCATACTTGGTCTGGTATTCGGGAACCTTTGCATCCGGATTCCTGCCGAAGTATTCAGGAAAGACAACCTGATCGGACCAGGCACACCCCACCGGGAATGTGTCGCCTACAACCCCCCACTGTGGCTCTCCATACAAGCAAAGGCATTTCCCAAGGTCATGGATGAATCCAACCAACACCATCCAGCGGGGGTGACCGTCCTTGCGGATGGCCTCTGAGGTCTGCAAAAGGTGCTCGATCTGGGTGAGGTCAGTATCCGGATCACTGTCATCGATCAGAGTGTTCAGGTATTCCGCCGCCTCCCAAACGCTCTTTTTGCCGCGCGTTAGCCCGAAGTACTGCTTCTCTTTATCCAGCACATAATTGAGGGTCTGCCGCTCATGATTTGAGCAGTAGAACTCCGCAACCCGCGGGTTGGCCTCGGCGTCGTACTGGCGAAATTCGGACTCAGATTTTCCCTCTCTGTAGCGACCCCCCACAAAGTCTTCCCACTCATCCAAATTGGAGAGAGGGTTTGAGGAGTCTGGAACGCCTGCGCTCATTGGGTGCCCCTCCCGGCTGGCCTTTTCATAGTGTATGACCCACCAGCGCGGGACTCAAGCAGGCTGCCAATGGGGCTAGATGATATTGACAAGCGAAGTTGTGAGGTCATACGCTACGCCGACCTTCGGCGGAAATGATTCGTCGGAACTACCTGTACTCCATGCTTGGAACCATCGCACTGAGACTAACGGGATTCTTCCTCATTGTGACCTGTGTGGTGCCAGGGAGCGAGCCAGGAAGGCAAGTCGCGATCACGCCCGGTTCGCGCGTCCTGATGGATGCTCATAACTGTTATCCGTACGGGGGTCAATGGGCAGACCGCATAGAGCGCGCGCTCAAGACCGGTACCCCGCTGGCGATCGAGCAGGACCTGTTCTGGCATACAGATCCTCATACACACCAGTCGCAGTCACTCGTCACCCACGGAAAACCGATCCATGGTAACGAGCCGACTATGCATGACTATTTCTTTGAGCGCATTCGTCCGCTGATGGAAGGAGCTTTGCGGGAAGGCGACCGTGGAGATTGGCCTCTGGTCACACTCAACCTGGACTTCAAGTCTGACGAAGCAGCCCATCATGCCGCGGTATGGAAACTTCTCAAGCAATACGAGGCGTGGATTTGCAACGCTGAGCGTACAACCGACGTTCGCAAGGTGATGCCGATGACGGTCAGACCTCTTCTTGTTCTCACAGGAGAGGCGGACAGCCAACAGCGAGACTTCTATGACATCGTTCCGTTGGGCGAAAAGCTGCTAGTGTTCGGCGCGGTTCGTACCGAAGGCAAGAATCCTATGTCGCCGGCCGAGGTTATGGCTCCGGAGCCAGCCAACAACTACCGTCGCTGGTGGAACAATCCCTGGAGTGTTGTAGAACGCGGCGGTCAGAGAAAGGCCGGGCCCTGGACGACGCAGGACGAGATTCGGCTCACCCACCTCGTCACTCGTGCCCATGAGCTGGGCTTGTGGATTCGCTTCTATACCCTGGACGGCCTTTCGGATCGCGACTTGGGCCAGAACGGCTGGGACAAGGGATACAACTTTGGATCCCGCGAAAAAGCATCACTACGCTGGATGGCGGCAATCAGGGCGGGCGTGGATTTTATCGCGACAGACCAGTACGAAGATGTGGCCGCGCTGCTGAGGGCGCGGGGAGCGCTGGGACGTTCGGTTTTGCCGGTTTCGGCGGTAAAGTAGCCGAAAGTAGCCGAAACCCTTGCGCTCACGACGGATTAGTGTGAGACTTCCCAAATTCAGCTCACCAGGTAGGAGACCGAATAACGGCGAGGAGGGCAACCCTATGCTTCGTCAGTTTCGTTTCGTTTCGATTTGCTTGTTTTCGTTGCTGCTGACCCATAACGTCTGGAGCCAAAAAGATGCGGGAAGTATTGCCGGCACGATCAAAGATGCTTCTGGAGCCACCGTGCCGCAAGCGAAGATCACCGTGACCGAGGTAGACAAGGGAACCTCACTGTCCACTTCCACTGGCAGTTCGGGCGACTATGTGGCTTCCCCACTTCCCATTGGGCGTTATTCGGTGAAAGTAGAAAAGAACGGGTTCAAAACGGCGGTGACCGAGGCCATCGAAGTGCAAGTGCAGCAACGCGCCGTTCTCGACATTACGCTCCAGGTGGGGGCAGTTGCAGAAGAGGTTACGGTCGCCAATGTTGCTCCTCTCCTCGAGACAGAAACCTCTGAGCTGGGTCAGGTTGTAGACAACCGCCGTGTTGTGAATCTCCCGCTCAATGGGCGAAATTTTGCGCAGCTGGCGCAGCTTAGTGCCGGCGTGGCCCCCAGCGAGCCGGGAGCGCGCAACTCTGGAAGCTACGGATTCAGCTCGAACGGGGGCCGCTCTTATCAGAACAACATCCTGCTGGACGGCATCGACAACAATTCCAATCTCACTGATCTGCTCAACAACACCAGTTACGTCATTCAACCTTCAGTGGACGCACTGCAGGAATTCAAGGTGCAGACCAACGCCTACAGTGCGGAGTTCGGCCGCGGAAACGGGGCGATTCTCAACGCAAGCATCAAGTCGGGAACCAACCAGTTTCACGGGGACGTATACGAGTTCTTGCGCAACGACAAGCTGGATGGGCGGAACCACTTCGACAGCGTCCGGCCGGCTTACCAGCAGAACCAGTTTGGCGTTACCCTGGGCGGGCCGATCATCATCCCTCATTTATACAACGGACGCAATCGCACCTTCTTCTTCGTCGATTATGAAGGCTTGCGCGTGCGGCAGGGCGAAACCCTGACCGCCACCGTGCCGTCGGTTGCTGAACGTGGGGGGGACTTCTCTGAAGTGCTGGATCTCTCCCAGCCGACCGGCATGCTCGACTGTAACGGGGTAGCGACTTACGCCGGAGAAATCTTCAATAGCCGCCTGGCACAGACTCTGGGTTCAGGGGCTTTCTGCGGAGTCCCGTTTGGCTATGACACCAGCGGTAATCCCGCAAACGTGATGCCATCATCGGCGATCGACCCGCTGGCCGCGCGCCTGGCCGAGCTTTTCCCCTCCCCCAATGCAGATGGTTCACAGGGCTTCAATTTTGTGGCGAATCCGAAGCTGAGGCAGAGTCGCAACAATTTTGATGTGCGCGTGGACCAGAATTTTTCGGCCAAGGATACTGCGTTCTTCCGCTTCAGTTATGAACATCAACCCAGCATCATTCCTGCTGTCTTCCTGGCGACCGGTGGCAACGGAGCCGACTTCTCAACCGGTGACGAAGACCAGTCCTATCGCAGCGTTGCGCTCAGCGAAACCCACCTCTTTAGTTCAAAGGTGGTGAACGAGTTTCGCTTCGGCTATAACCGCATTCACTCGCGCCGTTTTCAGTTCAATTTCGACAAAGACGTTTCCGGGGAGCTCGGCATTCCCGGCGTGCCCTTTACACCCATCAACGGCGGTATGCCAGAGTTTGATTTCGGAGACGTGGATTCGATCGGCGATCCCACCTACCTGCCTTCGCTGGAAATCCAAAACACCTACAGCTATTCGGATAACCTTACCTGGATTCTTGACAAGCACACGATCAGGTTCGGTGGTGAAATCCGCAGTGAGGAATTTACCATCTTCCAGCCAGCTTCGCCCCGAGGCAATCTCTTTTTCGATGGGCCTCTGACCGACAATCCGGCGGCCACTGGCACGGGAGGCTCGGGTTTCGCGCAGTTCTTGCTTGGATTGCCCAGCGGCGGAAATATCACGAACCTGCACAACGTTGACTACGGCCGGCCAGTCTATGCCTTTTACGTGCAGGACGATTACAAGGTAACTCCGCGGCTGACCCTTAATCTGGGGCTCCGCTACGAACTGTTCACTCCAGTCCGGGAACGTTTCAACGAACAGGGGACGTTTGACCTGGCGACCAAGACAATGCTGGTTCCTAAGGGACAGACCGCTCAATTCACACCATTCATCGGAGCCAGCATCCCCATCAGCGATACCGCACCGCGCGGGCTGGTGCCGACCGACAAGAATAATTTCGCACCTCGGATCGGATTTGCCTACAAAGTCAGCAACAATGCGGTCTTGCGTGGTGGATACGGGATCTTCTATGGAGGCTATGAAACGGGACCGTGGTCAAATCCAAGCCCGGGCTTCAATCCGCCGTTTTTTGTCACGGAGAGCTACAACCAACCGTGTGGCGCTTCGTCAGCGAACCCCGATCCTGGCCAAACGGACTGCTCGATTCCGGGCCTGGCACATCTTGCCAATGGCTTTCCGGCAAGCTCTTTGACCGACCCAAACACGCCACAACTACTGCAGCTTGATCCCAAGATCGCCAACCCATACATGCAACAGTGGAACCTATCGGTCCAATATGGTTTGCCGGGACAATCGGTCTTGCAGGTCACGTACGCCGGCTCAAAGGGCACGAGACTGTACACCTTCTACGACGCCAATCAGGCTGATCCCTCCAGCGATGCCAGTGCGCCGTTTGGCGCCCGGCGCCCAGTGCAGCAATGTGATAGTTCCGGGAACTGCAACCCCGTATTCGACACGAGCATTTCCAATTTTGCCTCGAGCGGCTCCTCGATTTACCACTCGCTGCAGAACCGCTTTGAGAAACGGTTTTCCGGTGGTTTGTCCTTCCTCGCTTCGTACACCTGGAGCCACTCCATTGACAATGCGTCGTCGGCCAATCTGGGATCGTCCAACAATAGCGGGCCGCGCTTTTTCCGCGCCTTTCCGCAGTGGGAACGCGGGAACTCCGATTTCGATGTCCGACACCGTCTGGTGCTCAGCTACATTTATGATTTGCCTGTTGGACACGGCAAACGTTTCGGCGGCGGCCTGACGGGCGCGGCTGACAAGATTCTCGGCGGCTGGCAAATCGCCGGTATTACCACTCTCTCCACCGGGAACTGGTACACGATCACAGACGGCAATGGCAACTTTGCCAATTCCGATGGTGGTCAACGGGCTGATCTGGTGCCGGGGCAGGATCCGAACGGTCATCCTTGTGTTCCAGGAACATTTTTCAATACCTGCGCGTTTCAGGACCCGCCCACAAATGCTCCGGCATCAGACTTCTTTGGTTTTGGTAATGCTGGACGCAATATCGTCCGCGGCCCTGGCCTTCAGCAATGGGACTTCTCCATATTCAAGATCATTCAGACCAGCGAGCGTACACATTTCGAATTCCGGACGGAGATTTTTAATCTCCCGAACCATGCAAATTTCCTGGTGCCCTCTGGCAGTTCGAAGCGCCTGGGAGGCGGCAGCTACGGCTTCGCTACGGCCGCGGCCGCGCCCCGACAGATTCAGTTTGGCTTGAAGTTTTATTTCTGAATTTCGACTGCACTCTTGGCCCGGATTCTTAATCCGGGCCTTGAGTGAACCGAATCCGTCGGGAGACGTGGATGAACAGCTCCATGCGGGTGCTGAACTGCACGGTCATAAGGCACAGCCTCAAAAGTTTCGCGTTTCGTATTGGATCTTCGCTTCTGATATGCCTGCTTGCTGGCCCCGGCCGGGCCTATCCCGACGATGACGGCACTCCCCTGGCCCCACTCTCAAAGGACGAAATTCTGACAGCGGTCCAGATATTGAAACAGGCCGCAAAGGTCAGCGATGACAGCCGGTTTTCTCTGATCACCTTACATGAGCCCTCAAAGCACGAAGTGCTGGAGCCACGGCTTGGAAGCAAACCGGACCGTGAAGCCTTTATGGTGGTTTACGAACGGAACAGCAATCAGACATTTGAGGCAATTGTTGATCTCAGTTCCAGGAAGGTTAGTTCGTGGAAGGAGATCCACGGCGTCCAGCCCAGCTACCTAACCGAAGATACGAAAATCGTCGAGGATGCAGTCCGCGCTGACCCTCGCTGGCAGGAGGCCATGCGCAAGCGGGGAATCTCTGATCTCGCCACAGTCAGAATCGACGACTGGGCGGGGGGCTATTTCGGCGACCCGAAAGAATCCGGATTCCGTTTTCGCCGCGCCATCTCGTACTACGGTGGCGACCCTTCCGCCAATACCTTCACCACCGGTCCTGTAGAGGGCGTCGTGGTCTATGTGAATCTGAACACCAAAAAAGTTTTCAAGTTTACTGATACTGGAGTGGTGCCGCGCCCAAAGAGCACAACCACACCCAGCTCACGGGAGGCCGACTCTCCCAGAGAGGCGCTGAAGAGGCTACAGATCATCCAGCCGGACGGGACGAGCTTCCGAGTGCGTGATCACCAAGTGAGCTGGCAGAGTTGGCGATTCCGGTTCGCGATGAACAGTCGTGAAGGGCTGGTGCTGTACACCGTGGGCTACGAGGATCGCGGAAAGCTACGCTCGATCCTCTATCGCGGATCGCTTTCAGAAATGGTGGTTCCCTATGCCGACCCCTCAGAAGCCTGGTATTTCCGAAACGCCTTTGATGAAGGCGAGGACAGCATGGGCCGTTATGCCAACTCAATGGAGCCCGATGTAGACGCGCCTTCCAATGCCACCTTTTTCGACGCAACCCTTGCGGACGAGACCGGCGTTCCGTTTGTAGTCCCCCGCGCTGTGGCTCTTTACGAGAAAGATGGCGGTCTCTTGTTCAAGCACTTTGATCGCGACAACAATTCCAACAATTCCCGGCGTTCCCGTGAACTCGTGCTTTCCTGGATCGCGACTGTAGGCAACTACGACTATGGATTCAATTGGATTTTCCATCAGGATGGAACCCTGGAGATGCAGGTGCTACTCACGGGGATCATGGAAACCAAGGGCGTTGATCCGGGTCCCGAATCGCATAACCCTGCCCCGGATATGGCATACGGCCATCTCGTGGAGGGGAACTTGCTGGCGGTACATCATCAGCATTTCTTTAATTTTCGCCTGGACATGGACGTAGACGGAACCAAGAACAGCATTGTGGAAATAAACACCCAGACGGAGGGGGCCAAGCCGGGCAATCGATATAAGAGCGCGTTTGTGATGAAAGGAACTGCACTGCGCTCGGAATCCACCGCCCACAGGAATGTCAACTTGGCGAGCAGCCGCAAGTGGGAAGTTGTGAATCCGTCGGTAAAAAACAGTGTGGGCGCAAGTACAGGCTACATGTTGGTGCCCGAAGAGAACTCAGTGCCGTACGCCGCACCAGACTCATGGCTGCGGAAGCGCGCCGGCTTTATCAATGCACATTTCTGGGCCACCGCCTACGATCCTACTCAATTGTACGCAGCTGGTTTCTATGCGAACCAAAGTCGCGGGGATGACGGGTTGCCTGTCTGGATACGCGCCGACCGATCACTTCAGGATAGTGACGTTGTGATCTGGTACACGCTGGGCGTGACCCATGTCCCGCGCCCGGAAGAGTGGCCGATCATGGCAGTCCACTCGACCGGCTTCAGGCTCGTGCCGGCTAGTTTTTTTGATCACAATCCAGCTGTTGACGTCCCCAAGTGACAATCACAACAGAGCCGCAATTGCGAACGAGGAATGAATGAAGGTTCGGGTTCGCCGGTTGAAGTATGTCATTGCCACCATCGTTGTGCTTCTGGCCTCTGGTTTTGAGGCTATTCGCGCCTGGCCACAAGACGAAATCACGCCAGTCATTGGCACTCCCAATAATCAGTTCCGCGTCGTAAACACCTATCCAGAGTACTGGGTAGACGGCAAACCATTCCTCATGCAGGGCGCCGCCTTCTTCTACCACCGAATTCCGCGTGACCGATGGGCGGAGGTCTTAATGCACCTTAAGGCGCTCGGCATCAACGCCATTGACCTCTATCCCCTCTGGAATTGGCAACAGCCGGAAGAGGGCGTCCTCGACTTCGACGGTCACACCAATCCCCGCCGCGACCTAAAGTATTTGCTCCGCCTGATTGATCTGATGGACCTCAAGCTTACGTTTCGGCCCGGGCCGTACTTCACCGATGAGTGGCGGAACGGCGGCTATCCGGACTGGCTGCTTCGACGCCCGGAATATGGCATGTCCGAACAGAGCATTCTCGAAGGGCGCTATCCCCTCTGGAACCAGTTGCAGTATGACAAGTCGGAAGAGGCGGCAATCAAGTGGTTGCAAAACCAGACTCACCTGGACCATACCCGGCGGTGGTTTCACGACGTGTTTGCCATAGTCAATCCGTTGCTTGCGGAGAACGGTGGGCCGCTGATCAATATTCAAATCGATGATGACCAGGCACTCGGCCGTGAGAACTATAACGGTCCGAATTTCTGGAAATATATGGACCTGCTGCGCACGTACGCAAAGGAGGCCACGCATAACAGCGCGATTCCTTATTACATCAATGGCGCGGACATGCGCCTAAACGCGGAATCCAACGATGTGACAGCCGAGCCGTTCTGGAATACCGGACAGGACTATCAGTCATTCGGCCCGGGAGGCTACTCCGATTTGTATGAGGCAGCTAAGAACAAATTTTTGACTGAGGTCTTAAAAACCGAACCGTTATTCCCGCCCACTCATATTGAGTTTCTTGCAGGCTGGGACCTGGATGACAAGGACACCTATGCGCGCTTGACCCATCCCTCCAACACACTTATGGCCATGCGTGTCATGCTCCAAAACGGACTAAAGGGGCTGAGCCATCATCCGGCAAATGACACGCTCTATCCAGCGGGTTACGAGTGCCCGTGGGCAAACTACTTTTACACACAGGAGAATGCCATCACCTTTGCCGGAGGAGAAAATGGGCGCGCACCTTATATTCGGCGCACCGGACGGCTGGTCGAAGGCATGGGCGCGCTGCTCGCTTCTACTCATCTCGCGGCCGATGCAGGGATTGTTTATCCGATGGCGACCTACCCGCAGACCGACCTGACCTCGGCCGAGATTCAGCAGGTAGCGGACGTTGCTGGACGCCTGCTATGGTCAGGTGCATTTGATCATTACAATTTCGAACTGATCGACTCCGACCACACACTGCTGAAGAATTTCGAACGCTATCGCGTTCTCCTTTTACCGAATCCCCAGGCAGAAGACACCGCCAAGTACCCGCATCTGGGGGAGTACTCCGAAAAGGCCCAACGAATGATGGTGGAGTACGCGACTGACGGCGGCACGCTCATCGTTTTGCCCTCCATTCCAGGAGGCACAATTCTGGGCGAACTCCTCAGCCCGCTGGGACCGCAGCAATTCATTCCGGGTACGAGCACGTTGCACTTCTCAAACGGCTCGAATGGGACCATCGTCGGAGGAGTATATGCAGTGACTCCTACCGAGAAGGCTGGCGTCACGGTCTTTGCTCGTGACAGCCGCGGGCGCATTATCGGGGCGCGATTTCAGCATGGCAAAGGACAAGTGTTGTTTTTTGGAGGAGATTTTTCGCGCTGGGTTTTTCCTCCAGATACTCATTTAATGGAGGGCGGTGTTGTTTCGGGAAAAACAGCAGATTATCCAGAGAACGTTCAACGAAACGCCCGTATGGTGCTTCCAGCGCTCATGAAGGCAGCAGCCGTCGACAGCAAGACTACGGTTGTCTCGCCCCGGCTTCTCACACATCCACGCGAAGCAGGATTTTACGTCACGGAACTAGTCGCCGACCGCGGTAGCCAGAGCTTCGAAACCCGAACGGATACATCTGGGGCATACGGTTTTGTCGGTCTCACGAATTTCAGTATTCACCAGCCGCATGGCGGCAAGCTCTCCGTGCGAGATCCGCGATCTGAAGACGCAGGGCCAGTATCGAAGATACAACTGCCAGACATCACTCTCGGCCCGCGGGAATCCTTGTTACTGCCGCTGAGAGTCCCGCTCACGGCTCTGATTGGCTCAGCACCTCCAGGACTGGACCCTGCGGACGAAGTGTATTACTCCACCGCGGAGTTGACGCATGCTACTTACGACGGCAGCACTTTAAAATTCGACTTCAACACGCCCAGCGAAGGCGAGATCGCACTGCGACTGGCACACCGGCCGCAGACGGCACAGCTCGATGGGAAATTAGTGAGGGTCACACAGACTGTGCAGCATCTCCTAACCGTGAAAATTCCAAGGGGCATCAGTCCGGAGTTCAGGCGCACCCTCGTGCTTGAATACCGGTCGGCCCAACCTCGGCTAGTTTTTCATACGAAAAATGACTGGATCGCCGGGGAAACAAATACGGTGCGGATGACGATTCACAATCCACGGGAAGGCTTGCTCAGCGGCGATCTCGTTCTTCGAGCTGGCCGCCTGACGACCGCCACTCCGCTGTCGGTACACATCCCCCCGCAATCCAGCCGCGTGGTGGAAGTGCCGCTTGACTTGCCGCCGGATGCCCCGGACGGTCTTCTCGTTAACTTGACTGCAAGCCTGCGGGAGCCCGGTTCTCAGTCGGATTGGAGTTGGCACTCTGAACTGACCGTCCATCAACCTTTTACTTATAGCCTTAGTCCGCTGGTGAACTTTCCTCTGCGGGAAGACCAGGCTTTCCCGCTGGTTCACCCAGCTCTTGCCAGCATGAACCTACCTGGCAAAGCCGCCTTTCAGCTAAGGCTGAAGAACTGGCGCGGTCATACTCAAACAATAAGGATTGGGATTTCCGGGGCCGACCTGAAATTTAGCGCAGTACCGACGGAGGTAGGTATTCCAGCTAATGCCAGTCAGCCAGTGGAAATTCGCGTCATGCCGACGCAGGGTTCCGGCCTATACCGGTTTTCCTTTCAACTTTCCTCTGGATCTTTCGAACTGAAGGATACAGTTGTGCTGGCGGCGATTGAGCCGGGCAAGGCCCTGGCCTATGCCTTCGACTACGATCGCGATGGCTTCGCGGACGTGATTCTGGAAAATCAGAACATTCGCTGTTTCGTAAGCCCCAACGCAGGTGGAAGATCCTTCGCACTGGTCCTTAAGGATTCGAACCACAACGCCTTCAATTCCGTCGGCGGCATGCGGGACACGTTCGCCAAGAGAGTTGAACCGAAGGAACTGGAGGGCCTCAACGAGTACACCCGAATGAACTGGATGGGCCTCACCAACCGCCCATACAGGTTTGAGATCATCGCCAGCGCAAGTAACCAAGCAAAGGTAAAGCTGGAATACGAGGCGCCCGACATCTACCCTGCCGGTGTGACAGTGGAACGGGTTCTTCGCTTAGGCGGGGACCAAAATATTGTGATCCAGGACTCCACTGTCACTCCCAAAGGCATACAGCCAGGACAGGCGTATGTCCTTGAGAACTCGGTGTCATTCCAGCAGGCTGATCAACCTCACTACCGGCGCTGGTTCACGAACGCCAGGGTGCCAACTGAATTCTCACCGGAAAAAGAGTTATCGCTTGGCGAAAACCCAGAGTTTTTCGGAACTGTAGATCAACGCAGCGGCGAAACATTCGCCATCATGCTTCTCACTCCTCCGCTGAAGGCCCAAATCAAGACGCAGCGTCATTCCAGTTTTTTTCGAATCAGATATCCTGATTTCACGATTGCGGGCCACGGATGTCGGTACCGAATAGCCTATTACTTCGGAAAGGAAAGCCCGGCTCGGCTGGGAGCGCTTTGGAAAATCGTTAAAGCATACGTGGAGGAAGCCAAGTAGAGCTCCCAACACTCAAATCGCAAGAAGATTACATTGAGGCCTCCCGATTCATCGCCAATTCGGAAGTAATTGCATTGGGAAAAGACGGATCGGCACGGTCAGCAACTTGTGTACTACGGAGCGGCTCCAGAGTCATGTCACACTCGCCTTTACGCTCGCCGAATTGAATTTCCCCAAGGACGAGCTTTACTAACCGATAGTAACCGCCATTTCACTCACTGACGTTTGGGTATCGTTGATTCCACAGCAATGTCGGCTCCCTTCAGACACCTGTGGTTGAGGGCGCGCCTCCGCAGACTATAATGACAATATTCATGCGGGTGACCGTACTCTTCCTTTTGGCAACGCTCAGCGTGACAGGTTTGCCCCTCAACACGGTGGTAACCGCCAATAAATCGGCCCCAACGTCATAGTCCCTCGAACCGGCCATTCTGGAGATTGTGGAACAAGAGAGGTCGCTCGGCATAGGTAACGCCAAGTGAGTGCCCGTCGACCTGGGGGTTCACATGGCCGTTGGCGACATAGAGGTCCTCCCAACCGTCATTGTCCCATAGGCCTTCTCCAGCGCGCCCACCGCGGCGGAGAAGTCCCCCCGTTCTAGGGATGCTTGCCCAATCCGCAAGGCAGATTTCGCCTCTGCGGACAACGACTGGGCTAGACTTGGCGGTGCGCTGGAAACCAGGCCGAGTGACAACAAGAAAATTGTGATTGAAACTCGAGAGACGGGGGGTGAGCGAATTGCAGCATGACAACCTGGAATACGGAAACGTCTCTACCTCGCGTTGTCTCGTATGCTAAACCTGCCTCGAATTATGACGCAAATCGACTCGCCAAACTTGTCAGAGGAAATGCAATGCTAGAAACAGACAGTATGTCTTAGACCTATCGCAAAGGAGAGCGGGACGGATCACTCACGGATTCATCGACTCGAAGCTGACTCCGTTGGTGATCCTGGCTGCATCGCTTCTAGCCACTTTCAGCGTCCTTGAAACTCCGCGCGAGGGAGAGCCGCAGATCGTCGTCCCCATGCTCGAACTATTTGTGCAGATGCCGGGCGCATCGTCCGAAGAGATTTCCCAACGGGTCAGCCTCCCGATGGAGAAACTATTGCGTGAAGTTCCCGGAGTCGAGTACTTCTACTCCGTCAGCCAGCCGGGCACGAGCATGCTAATCGTGCGCTTCTATGCGGGATCGAAAGAAGAAGACGCCATCATCCAGACGTACAACAAGCTTTTCTCCAATTTCGACCGCATTCCGCCCCGGAGTCTCGCAGCCGATCATCAAGGTCCGCTCCATCAATCATGTCCCGATCATGGCTGCTCACGCTGTGGGGCAAGAACTATGACTCGTATTCCTTGCGACGCATTGCCGGTGAACTCGAGAACTCTCTCAAGCAGTTGGATGACGTTTCCGAAACCGCGATTATCGGGGGTCAGCCCCGTCAGGTGCGAGTGGTTTTGGACAACACAACCACCTAAAGATACCTTGTACATCGCATTACGATGTTGTAGGATTTTGTGGAAGTCTAACAACCTATGTTTTCAGGACGACCAGAACACGACAAGTTGCGCACCTTCGGACGTGTGCTCCTGCTGTGCGTAGTTGTCCTGGGACTTCTGGTCGGTTTGGCCACTCGCTACAGCGTGACGTCAACGTCGCCGGGCACTGCTACGGCGATTTCCGGTTCCTCCAGCGCAAAGCATCAGCACCTTGATAGCGACGCCTATCAGTGGACACCATCCATTTCTGACTTTGGATTCTTCGTGTCGGCAGTCTGCTCCCGCCATGTGGCGCCAGCGGTCGAACCACTACGCTCCGTCCACGTAGACGAACCTCTTTACAACCGGCCTCCGCCCTCTTCCTGCTGAGCATTTCCTCTTTCTGACACCAAGTCATCGCTTTTGAACTCACCCCCAGTCTCTCGACTGAGGCAACTTCCATTGGGCTTTTGCTCAGGGGAAGTGAGTTCGAAATAACCGCAGGCCCGCATTCCAGCTCCGTGAAAGAGCGCTCACCGGATGTGAGGCTTGCAGTCAGGGTCCTCGAACCCTGGAGGAAAGCCATGAAAAAGGGAGTGATTTTGCTGCTGCTCTTTGCGGCCGGGCTGGCTGTGTGTCTGCATGCCAGTGCTAAACAGGGATATCAAAGCGCTACGGTCGTCAGCGTCAAGAAGTTAGACACAAGCCCTCAGTTCTTCGGCGGCAACCCGACTGATGCGCCAGCTCAGGCGGAAGAGTACGCCTACGAGATCGGTCTGCGGTTGGAATGCACGAACTATGTCGGGCGTTACGAATCGGTGACTGACTATCTGCCTGCCGCCTTTGCTCCGAACAGAGAGGTCGATGTGCGTCTCGAGAAGCACTGGATGTACGTGAGCCTCAACTCGGATCGAGAAGTGAAGATGGGGATCATGAGGCACGAGCGCATCCACAGCGAGGCGTGCCCGGCAAAGGATTAGTTTCCACGGGCCACGGAAGGTGCGAAGTCAGCGTGCCGCAAGAATAGCGGCCCACCGCAGCCCGGCGCTGTTCCCGAACACTGAGCCCAATTCCTTCCGGTCAAAAAGAAAGGAGCCCGAATGAATAAATCAATGTGAGGAGAAAACGCCCATGAGGCAAGTAGTGGTAGCTCTGCTGGCAAGTCTGCTGGTGCTCGACGTAGCTGCGGCTGCGCAGGCAAGCAGAGGGACAGGCGCCAATTCGAAGTCTCGCAAAACAGCTGCGTTCAGCGTCAATGCCAAGCTGTCCCAAATGCAACAAGCGCTCGACGCTCAACAACAACAGATCAACCAATTGATGCAGCAAGTTCAAACCCGAGATCGGACGATCGACCAACTGCAGCAAAAGGTCAGTCAGGTCCAGTCCGCGGCCAGCCAGGCCCAGCAGAAGGCGGAAGCTGCCTCCTCTCAGGCCAGTCAGACTCAGCAGCAATCGGAAGTTACGGCTTTGAAGGGTGATGTAACCGATCTGAAAGAGAACCTGACCAACACCACAATCAGCCTGCAAGAGACGCAAAAGAGCATACAAGAAACGCAGAGTCCCGCGGCTTTGCATTACAAAGGCATCACCATTACGCCAGGTGGCTTCGTCGCGGCAGAAACTGTGTGGCGCCAACGGGCGCTCGCAGCAGACGTGAATACGCCGTTCAACGCCTTGGCGTTTCCGGGCAGTGCACAGGCGAACATCTCCGAGTTCTTCGCTTCGGGCCGGCAGTCGCGCCTTGCGTTACTCGGTGAAGGCAAGCTAAAGGACGCCAAGGTTACGGCCTATTACGAAGCGGATTTCTTGTCCGCGGGCGTTACCTCTAACAACAACCAAAGTAACAGCTACACCTTGCGCCAGCGACAACTGTGGGGGCAGGCGGCCCTTCATGGCTGGAGCTTCACCGGAGGGCAAATGTGGAGCCTCGTGACTGAGACCAAGCAAGGCGCTGACAACCGGTCGGAGGCCCTTCCCATGACCATCGATGCGCAATACACCCTCGGGTTCAGTTGGGCGCGGCAGTACGGCTTTCGCGTCGCCAAGGCCTTCGGGAACAAGGCGTGGCTAGCCTTCTCGGTGGAGAATCCCCAAATCAACTCGATCGGAGGCGGCGGCTTCAACAACAATTTTGTTGTCGGTTCCTTAGGCAACGGAGGCGGTCTATACAACACGCTAGCAACCTCTGCCTTCAATGCATCACCCGACTTCGTTGTGAAGGCAGCTGTGGAACCGGGATTCGGCCACTACGAGGTGTTCGGCTTGATCCGGCAGTTTCGTGACCGTATCTATCCTTGTGCGACCACCTCGGCGACGGGTACCTGTGGTGGCGTCACCGGGCCCTCGTCCGTCTTCGTTAACAACGACAATCGAGTGGGCGGTGGAATCGGCGTGAACGTGCGCGAATCCCTCTTCAAGAAGCACGTGGATGTGGGCGTCCACTTCCTCGGTGGAAATGGCGTCGACAGGTATGGAACAGGTGGCTTAGCGGACGTGACAGTTCGCCCGGACGGAACACTGGCGCCCCTACGCGGCTATCAGGGACTTGGAACTCTTGAATTTCACTATCCGAAATTCGACGTCTACTTCAACTACGGCGGTGAATACGCGCAGCGTACCGTCTACACCGATCCCAACTCTGGCGTGTTGATGGGCTACGGGCGGCCGAGTTCTGTCGTCGCCTCCTGCGTCGAGCCAGCACCGGGAGCTACCGGATTCGTTCCTGGCTCCTCGTGCAAAGGGGATACCCGGTATCTGTCGGAGGGGACCATTGGCTTCTGGTATCGCCTCTACAGCGGGCCCAAAGGGAAGGTCCAGTTCGGCCCGCAGTACTCGTACGTGCTGCGTTCAACCTGGGGTGTCGGGGGCGCCGAGCCGAAAGCCACCGAAAATATGTTTTTCACTTCGTTCCGCTACTACTTGCCGTAGCGTGCGAAACCTCGCCCTCGAGGGCACCCTATCTCCCGCGGGGGCGAGGGTTTTTCGAAACCAGGAGAAACCGCAGCTTATGGCGCTACAACGCAAACACATTGTTGTGACACTCGGTGTTGTCCTCGTTCTGATTGCCGGGTTCGCGAGACTCTCTAGCCAGAAGGCAAAGGCTAGTCCAAGGGACGAATCAGAAATTCGAACCGTCGCCGTCGTCCTCGTAGAGCGAAGGCCAATCGCTACCTCGTTAACGCTCTCTGGCGAGTTTCGTCCGTATCAGCAAGTGGACGTCCACGCCAAGGTGGCTGGGTTTATTCGCCAGATCTATGTGGACCTGGGTGACAAAGTGAAATCTGGCCAGGTCCTTGCTGATCTTGAAGTGCCCGAACTAAACGCTCAGGTCAAAGGAGCCGAAGCCGCTACCCGTCGCAGTCAGGATGCCATTCAGCGCGCCCAAAGCGACGTGGAACGAGCCAGTTCATCGCACACCGCGTATCACGCCGCGTACACGCGACTCAAGCAAGCCTCCGAAGCACGCCCCGGGCTGATCGCGGAACAGGAGTTGGATGATTCCCTTGCGAAGGACAAAGAGTCCGAAGCTCAACTCAGCAGTGCGCAGGCGGCGTCAGCAGAGGCGAAGAGTCAGTTAGCGATGGCAGAAGCCGAGCGGAATCGGTTTGCGGCGCTGGAAGCCTACTCACACATTGCCGCTCCCTTCTCCGGTGTCGTGACCAAGCGCTATGCGGATGTGGGTTCGCTTATCCAGGCCGGCACTGCATCCAACACGCAAACGATGCCGGTTGTTCAACTGGCGGAGTGGAGTAGGTTGCGTTTGGTCGTACCAGTCCCAGAGTCGGCAGTCCCACAGTTGCGCCTTGGGAGCGTGGTCGATGTGCGCGTTCCCGTGCTTAACCGGACATTTCAGGGACGCGTCGCGCGCTTCGCGAATTCTTTGAATCAAGAGACTCGCACCATGCACACCGAAATTGATGTGGAGAATCCCGATGGAAAGCTGTTCGATGGGATGTATGCCGAGACCAATGTCGTTTTCAATAACAAGGACAATGCGCTAACAATTCCAGTGCAGGCCGTGCAGCGGAATGGCGCTACCGCTAGTGTGATGACGGTCGACCCCCAGAACCGAATTCACGAGAATGTGATTACGCTCGGACTGGAAAGCAGCGATCAGGTGGAAGTAATGAGCGGTCTCCGCGACGACGACCGCGTCGTACTGGGGAGTCGAAGTGAGTTCCGGGAGGGGGAGCAGGTTCGTCCAAAACTGATTGGCCGCAACGGAACGGGTCCAGAGGGGGGACTCTGATGTCCCGATTTGCGATCAGAAATCCTTACTTCATTATAGTTTGTTGCCTGGTGATCGGCATCGTTGGCATTGTGACCCTAGCCCGCATGCCGGTGGATCTTTTCCCGCCGATACGAATCCCGGTTGTTGTTGTGGCCACGTTCTATTCCGGCATGGCTCCGGAGCAGATCGAAACTGATATTACGGGCCGATTCGAACGGTTCTTCACGCTGGGCAGCAACATCGATCATATTGAATCGCGTTCGTTGCCCGGCGTGAGTTTGATCAAGGTGTACTTCCAACCCGGCACCGACCCCGATGCCGACTTGAGTGAGATTTCAAATCTCGCAATGGCGGATCTCAGAAAGCTTCCGCCCGGCACTCTACCGCCGGTGGTGCTGAAGTTCGATGCTTCCAGCCTCCCGGTTTGCCTGATCACGCTCAAAGGCCGGGGCTTGAATGAAACGCAATTGCGTGATTTGGGCCAATACAACGTCCGCAACCAAGTGGCAAACGTAGCGGGTGCGTCTGTACCTCAGCCGTTTGGTGGTCGTTATCGCCAGATCATGGTGTACGTCGACCCCTTGAAACTCGAGGCACACCAATTAAGCGTGATGGATGTGGTTCGCACGGTCAACGACAGCAACCTGATTCTGCCCGCGGGCGACGTTCGGATTGGCCCGGTGGATTACAACCTCTACACCAACAGTCAGCTTCCGACGACGGGTGAAATCAATCATCTGCCCTTGAAAACGGTGGGGAATGCCTCTGTTCTGGTCGAGGACGTCGGCAAGGCGCAAGATGCGCACGAGATTCAAACCAACGTCGTCCGGGTGGACGGGCAGCGCTCGGTGTACCTACCGATCCTGAAACAAGGTGGCGACACCAACACGATTTCTGTCGTCAATGGCATCAAGCAAGCCGTTGGCGAACTGACCGACGTGCCGCGGCAGTTGGTTGCGAAAGTGGTCTTCGACCAGTCGGTGTTCGTGAAGAAAGCGATTGAAAACCTCCTTCACGAAGGCGCTATTGGGCTAATCCTCACTGGCTTGATGATCCTGCTTTTTCTAGGCAGCATGAGAGCCACGGCGGCAGTGTTCCTCTCCATCCCGCTCTCCGCGCTCGCGGCATTTCTCGCTATGAGCGCCCTCGGCGGCACTGTTAATACCATGGTCCTCGGAGGCCTGGCTCTGGCTTTCTCGCGCCTCATCGACAACTCCGTAGTAGTGCTGGAGAACATTTTTCGCCACATGGAGATGGGGGAACCCACGGACATCGCCGCAGAAAAGGGTGGGCAGGAAGTTGCTCTGCCTGTTCTGGCGGCAACTTTGACCACGATCGTGGTCTTCTTCCCGGTCGTCTTCTTGTATGGCGTGAGCCGGTTTCTCTTCACGGCACTGGCAGTTGCTGTAGTGCTTTCCATGCTGGCGTCGTTTTTCGTCGCCATGACGGTTGTGCCCCTGTTCTGCGCCAAACTGATGAGATCGCCCCATCTCACGCATGAGCATCTGGTGTCGAACTCCCGCTTTGGTCATGTGGTCTCGATCTTTAACCGGTATTTCGAAAAGCTGGTGACTCGTTATGATCGAACCCTTAATCGATCCCTGCTGCGACCGGTGGCAACAACTGCCGGCCTGGTCGGAATATCTCTCCTGAGTTTTTCTCTCTACCCGTTGCTGGGAGTGGCATATTTTCCGCGGACGGACCCCGGACAGTTCGTGATTAACCTCAAGGCTCCTTCGGGCACGCGGCTGGAACTTAGCGAACACCAGGTAGAGCGAGTGGAAGGCGTGATTCGGAGTATCGTACCTGCCAATGAATTGGGGATGATCGTCTCCAACATCGGAGTAACCCCCGGCTTTTCGGCGATCTACACCCCGAATTCGGCACAGCACACTTCGTTCGTCCAGGTAAGTCTTAAAGAGGGACACAAGGTGGGGAGTTACGAGTACATGAATCGCATACGTTTGGCGTTGAGGAACGAACTTCCCGAACTCAGCACCTATTTCCAGTCAGGAGGATTGGTGGACTCCGTACTAAACCTGGGCTTGCCCGCGCCTATCGATGTACAAGTCAGCGGAATGAACCTGGAGAAGACCTACGGTGCAGCCTCGGGGATTGCGCAGCGTGTCCGGCGGCTGGGAGGGGTCAGCGACATCCTGGTGCCTCAAGACATCGATTATCCGGCGCTTCGCATCAACATCGATCGCGAGCGAGCCAGCCTGGTAGGCCTCGATCAGAAAGAGGTGGTGGACAACTTGATCACCGCGCTCACGTCGAACCAGATGATCGCACCCAGTTACTGGGTTGACCCGAAGAGCGGGAACGATTACCTGCTGACGGTGCAATATCCCGAGGAACAGATCCACTCACTCAACGATCTGAAACAAATCCCGATTCGTTCGGCGAAAGGAAGCCATCCGACGCAACTGGATGCAGTTGCGGACATCGTGCCGATCGAGTCACCGACCGAAGTCGATCATTGTCAATTGAGACGCGTCATCGATCTGTATGTGGCACCCTCCAGCGAAGACTTGGGCAGCCTGACCAACTCCATTCAACAAATTGTGAAAAGCACAAACCTGCCGGAAGGCGTGCGCGTGGATTTGCGCGGCTCGGTCCAGGGTATGCGTTCTTCATTCAAAAGTTTCGGCATCGGCTTGTTGTTATCGATTCTGCTCGTGTACCTGATTCTAGTGGCACAATTCGAATCCTTCCTCGATCCGTTCATCATCCTCTTCGCGATTCCACCTGGGCTCGCGGGAGTGCTCCTTCTTCTACTGCTCACCGGTACGACGTTGAACATTATGTCGTTGATGGGGCTTGTCATGATGGTGGGTATCGTGGTGTCAAACAGTATCTTGATCGTAGATTTCGCCCGTAGCCTCTGGCGGCGAGGCACGACGTTACGCGAGGCCGTCGCGGTTGCGAGTCGAATTCGACTGCGCCCAGTTCTGATGACATCCCTGGCGACGATTATTGGGTTGATTCCCATGGCTCTCAAGCTTGGCACCGGGTCTGAGGCATACGCACCCCTGGCGCGAGCGATCATCGGAGGGCTGCTGGTATCCGTGGTCGTTACGGTCTACCTCGTTCCTGCAGCGTACCTTTGGTTCCACCGCAATGAGCAATTGCCGACCCAGGAGCAGGCTGGATGACCTGGAAATTGTTCCTCTGGTTGCTGCTGGCGGTGCAGTGCTTCGCGCAAAGCACACTCGTTCTGCAAAACCCAAGCGATGCACCGATCAATCCGAATCCGTGGTCCGAAGAGGAGCGCCCGCTAGCAAAAGGAAATAAGTACGCACATTTGCCGGACGCTCCCACACCGCAAATTCCGACTGCTGGTCCGCTGGTGCAAATCTCTATTAAAGATGCGGAGACCCTCGCCCTGCAGCACAATCCCCAGATCACCCGCGCCCGACTTCTGGCCTTGGCGTCCCAGCAGGTAACTCGTGAGGTACGCTCGAATCTTTGGCCCATCGCCACTGTGAATTTGACTGGAGTGGATGCACAGGAAAACAGCCGCATTTCGGCCGGCAGCCTTAACAACCCAATCATCTATGATCGGGCGGCCGCGGGAGCTCTGGTGAGTCAGCTCATCACGGATTTTGGACACACTACAAATCTTGTGGCCAGCGCCCGGCTGCGAGAACAAGCGGCGTATCAGAATGCGCTGGCCACGAAAGAACAGATCCTCCTAGCGGTCGATCAGGCGTTCTATGAGGTTCTTCAGGAACGTGCAGTTCTCAAAGTCGCTCAAGAGACTGTGAACGCACGACAGTCTCTGGCTGATCAGGTCACGGCGCTCGCAAAGAGCAAATTAAAGTCCGATCTGGATGCAAGCTTTGCCAACGTTAATCTCGCTCAGGCCAAATTGCTGCACCTGGACGCGCAAAATAACGAGCAGTCGGCTTTGGCGTCCCTCTCGGAGATTCTCGGATACTCCACGCTTCAAGGATTCGAACTGGTAGAAGACGTCGAATCCATGTCCAGTCCGCCCGCCGACATCAATGCCGAGATCGCTGATGCATTCAGCAGGCGTCCCGAGCTTTTGGCTCTCAACTATGAGTACCAGTCCGAGCAAAAATTGCAGTCGGCGGAACGGGACCAATTGCTGCCCACGATCAGCGCGCTAGGAGCGATCGGCGTAGCGCCCGTGCGAAACGATCACCTTTCGAATTGGTATGGAGCTGTGGGAGTGAATGTCGCCATTCCCGTCTTCAACGGATTCCGCTTCACAGCCCAGGCGCGAGAGGCCGACTTGCGCGCACAAGCAACGCAGCAGCAATTCACGGACTTGCGCAATCGAATCGCACGGGACGTCCGCACAACGTGGCTGGCAGCCAAGACTGCTTACGATCGTCTGGGCGTGACGCAACAGCTTCTTGACCAGTCCAACCAGGCGCTGGACTTGGCCAAGACGCGCTACGATCTGGGGCTTGGATCGATTGTTGAGTTGAGCCAGGCTCAATTGCAGCAGACGCAGGCGGAAATCAGCAACGCACAGGCAGGCTACGACTACCGCCTTGCATTGGCGATGCTTCGATACCAGACGACTGGGCTATAGCGAGAGCTTCGGTCTGGATGGTTCTGGAGACTGGCAAGTTCCGGGCTAATCGGTCAGGTCGGGGCCGAACCGAATAGAGCGGGTTGTCCGATGGATGGCGCTCTCCGGCTTATTCGACGACGATTTCGCCCGTCAAGATGTTCGCGAAGTTCGCATGCAAGTTCTCTCGATCGGTTTGTGAAATGCGCGGCGGCTCGGGTGGGAAAGAGTCTGAGAACCGGGGCCGCCCCTTAGCTGGTCGATGCGGTCGTCCAGTGTGAGACTGCGACCGGACTCGTCGAGCACCCGAACTGCTGTCTGCCGGGCGCCGGTAACCTCAGCGCGCAGCCTTTCCCTTGCTCAAGTTGGGCGGCCGTGCGATTCCTGCCTGCGAACGCTTCCTTGATCAGGGCCTCATCGAGCAGATCCTCCACCAGCAGATCCTCCACCAGCAGATCCTCCACCATCCGACCATCTGCGCCGATCTCGGTGATCTTCACCAGTCTTCTCCGCCATTACCAGCCGGTACTGAACGAACCCGCTGGTAACGGCCTTGCTTAGTGCCGCGGCAGGATCTGGTTCGAGACAGTGGGGGGACAAGGCACTACCTTCTTCGTGACACTTCCGGTCCATTCGCCCCTCGGAAACAACAGATGGTTAGTCTCGATGGCATTGGGAGCAGCGCTGTACGAAACGTTGAAGCATTCATTGCACTCGGCACGAAGGCTATCACCACAGGCACGAACTAGCACTTCTGAACCTTGTTCCGACGTCAACGATCGCATTGGCCATTGCTTAGTGTTTCAGGTTGCGCCGTGTCTATCGGGACATTAAATCCACCCCCAAACGTTCCCCCCCCGCGTCAGGCGCATTGAATTCATCATTGCCGTGGGACTGTGGACATTCATTTTGCTGGCCGTGACCGTTTTGCTGCATGCCTTTCAAATCCGTGGATAGGTACACACCAAGCGTCTGATTCCCGCTCTCCACCAAAAACATTAATTCTCAGGGAGTGGGTACCATTCTTCACCATCGGGAATCGCGCCCAGCGACACATTCTTCTGAGCACGCTCAGGTACAACACCTGTTCGAGTTGCGGGTTTCGTGCAAAACGAGAGCCGCACTATTGATGAGAAGAGTTACACCACCAGCTATGCTGATCCGGCCCAGGGAGGCGCTTATGTCACTTTCGATACGTACGATGGAGCAGGAAACCTCATCAGCAAATCGCTCCCTGCCAATGCCGGGTCATACAACACCTGGAACTGGAAGAGTTCTTCGTTGACTACCACAGGCTTTCGGGAAAGAAATACCGGTTGCTCGGTGTGAGGGGCCGGATCGAGCATGGAAGCTGGTGAAGTCGGGAATGAAGTGAAACTGCGGTTCAGACGAGTTGAGACGAATGACGAAGACTACCAGCGAGCCGAGCAGACTGAAAGGTTGGCAGCAGATCGCTGCTTTTCTTGGACAACCAGTCTCGGTCGCGCAACGCTGGGCCAAGTTGGGTATGCCGGTGGCCCACGAGGGCGGTCGAGTCGCCGCTTCGTCAGAAGAACTCAACCAATGGCTCAGTAAGGAGTCTGCTGGCGAGCCTGTTCAGATCGCGA
>UEXW01000371.1_pt1 | contig 24800 bp, 20 predicted proteins | sample 4301151 | NCBI WGS metagenome assembly UEXW01 (sample SAMEA4773176, study PRJEB27434) | metagenome | biome: 2259; feature: agricultural soil; material: soil | place: USA | collected 2014-09 | depth 0.25 m | reverse complement strand
TACCTTCCGCCGGAAAGGCCAGCCCCTCTTGTTCGGGCCGGTTTTTCTGCCGCCCTCCGCTCCTGAGTCGCGCCACTTAAGCTTCCGTTGTGATGTACTGGACTCCGTTATTGCCGAGGAAGTCTTAAACGCATTGCAGCCCGCGGAACTGGAGCTGGCACTGGCGGCAGTGCAAGAGCTGGAGACCCGAGATCAGGCGATCATGCGCCAATGGCAGATGCGACTGGAACGTGCTGAGTACGAAGCCGCACTTGCCGAGCGGAGGTATCAGGAAGTCGATCCTTCGAATCGCCTCGTGGCCAGCACACTGGAACGTCGCTCCAGCTGTCGAGCATGCTCGGCACACAATAGTGAGGCCGCTCTCCACGAGCGGCCCTTGTCACGGTTGATAACGAAAGTCTCGAACCTCGACGATCAGCCTGCCACTTCTTCCAGAAGCTTCTGATCGATGTCGAAATTCGCGTGCACGTTCTGCACGTCATCATGCTCTTCGAGTGCTTCCAGCAAACGAATCATCGTCGAGGCCGCTGAACCTTCCAACTTGATGTAATTCTGCGGAATCATCGCAACGCTTGATGAACTGGGTGTGATACCGGCTTTCTTCACCGCTTCCAGCACGCCCTCATACTCCGGGGGTGCAGTGAGGATTTCCCAATTGTCGCCATCGTCGCGCAAATCTTCACCACCCGCTTCGAGAACGATGCCCATGAGGTCATCTTCTTTCGCCGCAGCTTTAGGAATCACGATGTCGCCCTTCTTATGGAACATCCAGGAGACGGCCCCGGCCTCGGCCATATTGCCGCCGTTCTTTCCGAACACGTGACGGATTTCGCTGACGGTGCGATTGCGGTTGTCCGTATTGATCTCAGCCAATATCGCGACGCCCCCGGGTCCGTAGCCTTCGAGCGTGAATTCCTCGTAGGTGGCGCCGGGCAGTTCTCCCGTGCCGCGCTGGATGGCGCGCTTGATGTTATCGGCAGGCATGTTCTCGCCCTTGGCGGCGAGAATGGCGGTGCGCAGACGAGGATTACTATCCGGATCGCCGCCGCCATTCTTGGCGGCAATGCTGATTTCCTTGATCAGGCGGGTGAAGATCTTGCCGCGCTTGGCATCCAGCGCGCCCTTTTTGTGCTTGATTGTGGCCCATTTTGAATGGCCGGACATAGAGATACCTCGCATTTAAAGAACTAGGATTGCGCAGGATTCGCCCTTGGAGGAGATCACAGGATAGCCTCGGGAATCATGCAGGCGAAGGGGCATTATAGCATGCCCTACCTAGCCTCTCTCTGGTCGCTGTGAGCCCTGGCATTAGCTGCCTTGGTGGGTTTGCGCTCTGGCCTGACGCTCCTTGTACGCATATATGACGGCGAGCAATGGAGGTGCGATGAGTACCCCCCAGAAAGGGATCAGGAGACCCAGGACCAGGGGTGTCAGGATTGACGCCCAGATGGGGACCCGGGCCGTCCGTTTCATGAGGTAAGGTTGCAGGAAAAAGCCATCGATAATAGCGATCCCCGCGTACAACATGAGCACATAAAGCGAGTGCATCAGGCTGCCCCAATGGATCCACGCGGCCAAAGCCGGTCCGATCAGGCTTAGCACTGCGCCGAGATGCGGAATGATTTGAAGGGCAGCCGCGAGCAAAGCCCACAGTGGCGCCCATGGCACTTTCAGCAGATACAATCCAAGCCACCACAACAATCCCACCGCTAGGGAATCCTGCAACTGGGCCACCGCCCAATTCTTTAAGGCGCCTCCCGTGATTCGTGCGTGATCGTCAAAGTCCATGGTTTTTGGATGCCTGAAGTGGAAGAAGAAAATTAGGGAATTTTGGCCAGACTGTAAACCTCGACATCCCGGAATTCGTCCATACTCATAGCAGCACGATCCGACTTATGGAGACGACCCTGACCCCCGTGTTGGGCGCCGCGGCGCAACGAATTACCGCCGAGGAGTTCGATGCGATCGTTCGACGGCACCAGCGCCGAGTGCACCGGTTTTTACTGATGTTGTTGCGGGATGCCGACGAGGCAGACAACCTGACCCAGGAATGCTTCCTGAGGGCTTACCAGAACCTCTCGAGTTTCCGTGGTGAGTGCAGTCTGGAAACCTGGCTGCTCCGGATTGCTGCCAACCTGGCTCGAGATCATTCCCGCAACCGCAAGGCAAGCTTCTGGAAGCGATTGCTGGGCCTTGATGATGGAACCGATGAAGGACCTGCTCTGCATCTCGCCGCGCCCGAGGCGTCTCCCGAGCAGGCTTTACTGGCGCGGGAAGAAGTCCGGGCAATCTGGGAGGTTGCCGCCCGGCTTTCCCAGCAACAACGCGCGGTTTTTCTTTTGCGCTTCGTCGAAGAAATGGAGTTGCACGAAATTGCTGCCGCTCTCGGATTGCAGGTCGGCAGCGTCAAGACACATCTGTTCCGCGCATTGCATACCGTGCGCGGCAAGTTGAGGGACCTACGATGAATCCAAATGAAAATTCCCACGCTCCGCTGGTGGAGCAGACCCTGGTCGGTTTCGACCTCGCCGCCGAGCATCACCTGGCCCATTGTGCACCGTGCCAGATGGAGCGGGAGCGAGTCCAGGAGGCCTTGCAGCTATTCGGCGCCGCCAATCGGGAATACACGAACCGTTCCGAGAGCTTCTGGGAACAACAGGCCGCTCGTATCCTCGCAGCGCGCAATGAGCGCACACGGCGATCCAGGATGGTGATGACCTTGGCGCCGGGACTGGCGGTGCTTATGCTGCTGGCGTTCGCGCTGCTGCACCGCGCACCGGTGTCTGCGCCGGCGCAGCCCGTTTCCCAGATCGACTACGACCATGAATTGCTCGTGGAGGTCGAGCGAGCGGTACAGAGCGGTACTCCGCTATCTTTGCAGGCAGCGACGTTAATGGTGGAGGACAGTGACAGCAGTCGGCCGATGAACTCGGACAACTCAGCCAAGGAGCGGCGTTCTCATGAAAACTAGATGGATGATTGCTTTGAGCACAGTAGCGCTGGCAGCAGTCGTGCATGGGCAGAATACCTCGGTTTCGACGGGAGGCGCCGTCGGGCCGGGTCACGGCCCCAAGCGTGCCCACGGAATGGTGATCCGCCGGGAAATGGGCAAGTGGTGGCAGAATCCCGACATCGTTTCAAAGCTCCAACTAAACGACGGGCAGATCACGCAGCTCAATCAGGTCTTCTACGATCACAAAATGAAGCTGATTGATTACGGCGCTGAAATGGAAAAGCAGGATTTGAAGCTGCAGACATTGCTGGACGCCGATCAACCCGACGAAGGCCAAGTGAGTTCTCAGGTCGATCAGGTGCTCGCAGCCCGCGGCAAACTGGAGCGCGAGTTCACCATGATGAATCTGAATCTGCGCAAGGTGCTCTCGCTGGACCAGTGGCGCCAACTGAAGGCCGTGCGCGGCGATGCTGGACCGGGTGACAACTTCATCTATTTTCAGAAGAAGATCGGGCCTGGCGGTCCGGGACCGGGGCCCGACGTCATGCCGCTTCCCCCTCCTCCGCCCGGCGAGTTTGAATAACCCGTGATCCCCGAGATACCCGCCGCCCGGCTTCCGACCAAAGCCGGGCGGTTCGTATTTTTGCCATGGTAGACTCGAAATATCCCACGCGGCGAGGGGCGGCTTCCATGAAATTCGGCGTTCTTATTTTTCCCGGATCGAACTGCGATCACGATGCCTACTGGACCATCCAGCAGGTCGCCAAGCAGCCCGTGACCTTCCTCTGGCATGAGTCGCACGATCTGGAAAACTGCGACGCGATCATCGTCCCCGGCGGATTCTCCTACGGCGACTATTTGCGAACAGGCGCCATCGCCAAGTTTTCTCCCGTGATGGAATCGGTGCGAAAGTTTGCCGATGGCGGCGGGATCGTGCTGGGCATCTGCAACGGGTTCCAGATTCTGTGCGAGTCGGGCCTCCTGCCCGGCGCCCTGATGCGCAATGTTGGCCTCAAGTACGTCTGTAAGCCGGTCCACGTGCGTGTGGAGAATACCGATACGCTCTTCACCAATGCCTGCCAGCGGGGTGAGGTTCTGACCATCCCGATCGGCCACATGGAAGGCAACTACTTTTGCGACGAAGCTACTCTGGCGGAGCTGCAACGAAGCAACCGCATCGTGTTTCGATATTCTACTTTTTCGGGGGAAATCACTCCTGCCGCTAATCCGAACGGCTCTCTCGACAACATCGCGGGCATCCGCAGCCCCGGTGGCAATGTTCTAGGCATGATGCCCCACCCTGAACGTGCCGCCGAGCCAGAACTGGGAGGGATCGATGGTTTCAAAGTCTTCCAGTCCCTGGTAGGAGCGATGGCAGCCAAGTAGGAGTTTCCAAGTTGATTGCTTCGACCCCTTCGCTCAAAATCCCCTTGTTTAGTGGCGATTGGCTCTGCTAGTCTTCGCTCCGACTTCCCCTTTCGCTCCTGACGGTCGCGTCGGAAGGGATAAGTGTGCCATGCGACTGCAAGAGGTGTTCCTCAGCCTCTCCCAAGATTTCACTCAAGACGAAACCCTTTTGAGCTTGCGGGAACGTGAGCTTCTGACGAGCATCTGGCGGCATACCAGGCAATTTGCAAACGGTAATAGCGCAGACACCGAGCGCGTAGAAAAAATCCTCACCTACGCTCTCGGAGAAACTATCCTGCAACGCGTCTCTGCCGAAGTCGGCGGCCATGTGTTAGAAGCGATCAAGCAGCAGGCCGTTCATTGTGGATTTCCGGCGAGGGATCGCCTGCGTGAGTTCTCGCCGCCACCCTCGCCCCATACCGGCCCGCATCCGCCCTCGCCTAGCCCGAGTCCGGGACCCGGTTCGAAGTCAGCAGATCGCTCACTCTCGCTCGGTACACCGACCCCACCGGCCCCCGCTCCGCGCCCGCCCGGACAAGCGCCGCTCGGTCCGCATCCACCCTCGCCCGGCCCCGGCCCGGGAAGCGTCGAGAGCGCCCAGCCGGCGCATTCCTCAGTCTCCATTGCGGAACATCCCGATATTCTGCGTGCCCAATATGTCGCGCTCGACGAATTCCTCGCACCCGAGGAATTGCAGAACTTGACCCGCTATGTGCTGGCTCATGAGGCTGACTTCCGGCTAAGCGAAGTGATTTCTCCGGGCGTCCACGGAGGAGTAATCGATCCAGAATACCGGCGGTCGCGGGTGTTGATGGATCTCGGTAAACACGGCGACTTGATTGTGTCCCGCGCACGCACGGCATTGCCTCGCGTACTGGACAAGCTCGGCCTGCAGCCTTTCTCGATCTCGCGGACGGAGTGCCAGATCACGGCCAGCAATCACGGCGATTTCTTCCGGCACCACAGCGACAACGCGGAGGAAGAGATTGCCAGCCGCGAACTCACCTTCGTCTATTTCTTCCACCGCGAACCCAAGGCTTTTGAAGGCGGAGAATTGCGCCTGCATGATGCCTATCAAGAGAACGGATGCTGGTTCAGTACCGGAAATTACCAGGGAATCGTTCCCGAGCAAAATCAAGCGATTCTGTTCCGCAGTTCGCTAGTGCACGAGATCACCCCGGTCGTATGCCCGTCGCAGGCATTCCCCGATAGCCGCTTCACGGTGAACGGATGGCTTCACAAGTAAGCAACCAGGACTGGCTCTCCTGGATAACCAAGTTGATGCAGGCAACCGCGACGCCGGGCCAAGCGGCGTCGCGGGTTCCTCAGGAAGGCTTCTATTGCTTTCTCGATGAACAACCCTCTCACCTGGTTTCGGGGCGCCTCCTGCGACAGGCACAAACGAACTTGGGTGAGGAACAGCTGCATTTTAATTCCGATTGCCGTCTCGTTTCCGAGGGTGCCTGGGATCTTTCTAATGAAACAGCCAGGCTGATAACGAGGTCGTCGTCGGATGGCGGGTGCATCGCTTGGGTCAAAGATCGCGCATCCGGAACTGACATGTCTTTCTGGCTCGGTCCCGAACTGAGCCAGGTCGCGCACACACTTCAACACAAACCTGAGACGGTTGCCGGATTACCCCTGCACATTCGGGCCGTTCTTTCCTGTGCTCAGGTCCTGGTTTCGACTGAACACACAAACTCCCGGCGCGAGACTTGGTCAACCGCCGTGCAGCAGTGTCAGGCAAGGTTCCGCCAGAACGGTTATGCCCCTATTGCTGGCCTGATTCATCCCTTTCATCTGGCCGCTCTAAGGCGATACTACCGGCGCCAGATTCGAAGGGGAGCTATTCGCTTAGGCGATGATCAAAGTTCGCGCCGATACTTCGCCCACAACGAACCGGCAGCGCGCTTTTTCCACTTGCAACTCACCAAGATCGTCAGCATCCTGGTGGGCGAACCCGTCAAGCCATCGTACGTGTACATGGCCGCCTACCAGCCTGGCGCGCGGCTCGAGAGACACACCGACCGCGAACAGTGCGCGTTCAGCATCACACTTTGTGTCGACTATTCTCCAGAACCAGCGCTTGCGACCCCCTGGCCATTGCACTTGGACACGCCAAGAGGAACGGTCTCCGTCTACCAGGCGCTGGGCGACGGACTTCTTTACCGCGGGCGTGAATTGCCTCACTACCGCGGCACCTTGGCTGAAGGCCATACTTCGACCTCCATCTTTTTCCACTATGTTGCGGAAAATTTCTCAGGCTCGTTGGAGTGAGAGATTTAGTGAAGGCCGGAAACCACATAGAGCACCGACAGATTCTGGTAGTAGCTATAAGCGAACCGGGAGGCATCTCGGCTCATCGTGATCGGCGAAATCGAAACCACTCCCGCCCGCTCCGAGGGAGTGATTTCTCGGACGGGGGTTCGCTGACCGCTTCGTAGATTGAGTCGAGCGATGTGGGCCGGCACTTCTCCCGAACGATAGACGTAGAGCGCGCTGCTGTCTTCCGACCATTGCGCGGCCGTGTCGTCGGCATTCATACCCGGGATCTTCTGCGCCGTCGCATTCTCCACTGAACACAACACGACTGAGGAATCGACGCTCTGAGCAGTGACATAGCGACCGTCGGAAGAAACCAATAAGGCCGCCATGCCTTCGGGGGTGACAGGGCGTGGTTTTCCGCCCGCGAGATCCACGCGGTAACCGCGAACCGGGTGTCCCGGTTCGTTTCCGTTGATGATGATTTCGCGGCCGTCAGGCATAAATCGTGCCGCACCGTTCTGGACATGTTCCAATCCGGCGATCGGTACCTCTCGCGCCTGCCCCGTGCCGAGCGGCAGCAGTCTGACGTGCGGCGGATCGCCGGTCGCCACATCGAGCGCCCACTTGCCGTCCGGCGACAAACCGCCCGCACTGCCCTCCCCCAAATGGATGGGCGGAGACCCGTCCACCTTCCGGGCCGCCACGGCATAACGATCTCCGAAAGGCTCACTGGATTCTTCGAACAGAATCCATTGGCCGTCTTGAGAGATATCTTTGACCACACTCCAGTCATACCAGGAGAGGACGCGAGGCGCGGGGTCCGAAGGTCCCACCGCCTCCAGGATGATGCGCGGGCCCTCTGTCGACAAGAGCACGCTGCCATCGGGAGCAATGTCCTGCACATCCAGCCCTGCGGGCGTAACCAGAACCGTCCGCTCCACGCCCGAAAGATTTACGGCTATCAGCTTGCGGTTGTAACCCGCTTCGACCGCTGTAAACCACACTTCGTTACCATCGGGACGCCATGCGAGGCCCGCTTCGGATTCCCATTCGGAGGAAAGCGTTCTCGCTTTCCCCGAGCGATCCACCACTCGAACGAAGCCACGGTCGTCCCAAAGCGAGGGGTGGTCCATGAAGGCAATCCGATCGCCTGCCGGCGCGAACCTGAGATGGCTGAGCCACCCGCGACTCTCATAAAGAACCGTACCGAGAGGAAACTCCAACCGGCTGCGCCCGTTAACGTGATGAACGACTGCCAGTTCGCCTTTCGGATCCCAATCGGCCCAGCGCACGTCTTCCAGCAATTCGCGCGGAGAACCGCCCGCCAAAGGCGCCCGCGCCAAAGTTCCCCCGGCAAGGTCTAGGAACGGTCCGTGCCTTCCGTGGAGTTGCAATGCCAGTTCGTTGAGCGGTGAAACCGCTAGCAGATGGGCATCCCTTGCTCCCAGTACTTGTGCCTGCACCGACGTCGAAACCGTGGAGAACAGCTGCGCGGGCTGATCATTCCATGCGGCCTCATAGATGACGCTCCGTCCATCGGGCGCGAAGCGTGCCGCATAGATGGTTCCAAGTTCGTAGGTCAGACGGCGATACTTGGGATTACCAGAGGGCAGATGAAACCATGCTTGCAGCCACCAACCGCCACCCAGTAAAGCCAGCACAGCCAACGCGCCCAGCAGCACCTTCTTTACATAGGCCGGTGGAGGCGATGGCGGCACAACTCTGCCCGCTGGGCCCGTGCCCGTCAGAGTCTCCAGAGCAAACGCAAGGTCCCGCACCGACTGAAAGCGCCTTTCAGGCTCTTTCTCCAGGCAGTGGTTCACAATTTGCTCGAATGTGGCAGGTACGTCGGTTCGTTCGTGAGTAACGTCTGGCGGAGTTTCTCTTAACACTGCAGTGATCGTGTCTACATCGGTTTCACCGCAAAATGCGCGTCGCCCCGTCAACATCTCGTACAGAATCGTTCCCAGGCTGAAAACGTCGCTACGGGCGTCCACCGTCTTTGCGCGTAATTGCTCCGGCGACATGTATGCCACCGTGCCCAACACTGACCCCATCTTCGTCTGGGTAGTAAGTTCCTGAATCGACGGTCCCCCGGCCGCCTCGGGATGGATCAGTTTGGCGATGCCAAAATCAAGAATCTTGACCAGATTTGTCTTGGTGATGAAAAGATTTTCCGGCTTCAGATCGCGGTGAACGATATGCTTTTCGTGCGCCGCCATCAGCCCCTTGGCAATCTGAAGGCTGTACTCCGAGACCTCGCGCACAGTGAGCATTCCACGGCCAAGCCGTTCGCGCAGAGTCTCTCCCTCCAACAATTCGGTGACGATGAAGGGCATCCCTTCGTGAAAGCCGATGTCATATACCGCGACAATGTTGGGATGATTCAGCGAGGCGGCCGAACGCGCTTCCAGCTCGAAGCGGCGAAGCCGGTCTTGATCCTTGGCCGAGGAGGGATGAACGAGTTTGAGGGCAACATCACGTCCGAGCCGCTCGTCCCGTGCACGGTACACCTCTCCCATGCCACCGGTACCGATCTGCTCCAGGACCCTATAGTGACCCAGAACCTGCCCTATCATTCGGGGGAAAACTTCCGTGCGCAGGAATGTTAGGTCGGAGGTAAGGGCAAGTCAATACGCAGTTAGTAGTTGGTGTCCGATAGCGCGAGAGCGTATTCTTTGCGGTTGCAACTGATACCGCTTGTGAACACTTATTTCCCTTCGAGCAGCCGGCACCTCCTCCCTTGGCGAACTTGTAACCGGCTCTCCCGCTTGGAGCATGAAGCACTACAGTAAGGACTCGATCATTATGCTGCGTTTCGGAATTGTTGGCTTTGGATTGCACGCGGTGCGCAGATTGATGCCCGGATTTTCCCTGGCGCGCGCCTGCCGGGTCACGGCCCTATCGCGCAGGGATATGACAAAGGCGCGCGAATCCGCGGAAAAATACAATATCCCCTTCGCCTTCGACTCGGTTGCTGCTCTTTGCGAATCGCCAGAAGTAGACGCGGTGCTGGTAACCACCCCCAACTCGCTTCACATGGCGGACGTCCTGACTGCGATCGAGCACGGGAAGGCCGTGCTGTGCGAAAAACCCATGGCCATGAATGCGTCCGAATGCCGTCAGATGGTCGAAGCCGCCCGCAAGGCGCGTGTCCTGTTGGGTGTGGCGCAGGTATTCCGCTTCGAGGACAGCACGGCACGGCTGCGCGAGCGCCTCGCAGCCAACCAGATTGGGCGTCCAATCTTTGCCCGTTCGGAATTCTCTTATTCCGCCGGAACTCATCCACGAAAGTGGCTGACGGACCCTGCTCTGTCCGGAGGTGGCCCGATCGCCGACGTGGGCGTGCACTGTGTCGACGCGCTACGCTACGTATTGCAGGACGAAGTTGTGCGGGTGACCGCACGCGGCATGTGGGACGCGGCTTCGGGCGGCGTAGAAGCGGCAGCCGCTATGTTGCTGGAGTTCGCCCGCGGAACATTGGGCGCCGTTCTGGTCTCCATGCGTTCCGACTACCGCACGCCCATCGAGTTCATTGGCGAAACCGGAGTGCTGCGGGCGGACGACGGGTTGAATGTCGAGCGTCCTATCAACCTGCAACTCCGCCGCGACGGAAATGTTGTAGAGAACGAAGTCGTATCGAACCAGTTCGCGTACGCGCGACAGGTCGACATGTTTTCCGCAGCGGTGGAGGGTGAAGCAAAGTTCCCGGCACCGGGGGAAGAGGGATGGCAGAATCAGGAGATTCTGGACGCCGCCTTTCGCAGCCTCAAGAGTGGGCGAGCAGAAGACGTCCCGCGCGTTCCGAGGCCAGAGAAATGAAAAAACGACTGACGGCATTGGTTACGGGCGCGAACTCGGGGATTGGCCAGGTCATCGCCGCCAGGCTTGCCCAGGCAGGCTACGACGTAGCTATCAACTTCAAAGTAGATGGACCGGGCGCCGAAAAGATTGCGCGCCAACTGCAGGAGCAGCACGGCGTTCAGGCTTTCGGCGTGTACGCCGACGTGGGCAACAGCCAGGAAGTCGATGAAATGTTCCGGGCTGTCCTTGACCGCTTCGGGCACCTGAACGCCCTCGTCAACAACGCAGCCGTTCAAGTGTGGAAACCCCTGCTCGACGTGCAGGAGCCCGAATGGGATCTCGTGCTCAATACGAATTTGAAGGGATGCTTCCTCTGCACCCAACGAGCCGCGCGCCACATGCAGCAGAATGGGGCGGGTGCAATCGTGAATATCGGATCTGGCTGCAACAAGGTCCCCTTCCCAAATCTTGCTCCTTACACGGTGAGCAAAGGTGGTATCGAAATGTTGACTCGTTGCACCGCCGTGGAACTCGGCCCACTTGGGATTCGGGTAAACTGCGTCGCGCCGGGCGCGATTGACACGGAGCGAACCCGGTTGGAAATGGCTGACTTCGCCAAGTCGTGGGGCGATCTGACTCCCCTGCGGAGAGTCGGCACGCCGGACGATGTCGCATCCGCAGTTGAATTCCTGCTCAGCGATCGGGCGTCCTTTATCAGTGGACAGACTGTGTGGGTGGACGGTGGGGTCTTTACTCAGCCGCCGTGGCCGAAATGATTGTTACGCTCGACGAGTCTACTCTCCGGATTGCGCTTAGGCTATTCTCCACGCGCTCTGCGGAATTTCTCTGCGTTCTCTGTCGCTAAAAGCTTTTCGATGGCTCCGGCAACTTCTCCGGCGGAACGCCTTTGGCCTGAATGATCGCCCAATGCCACTCTTCGTCGGGACCGAGCGTGATGGTCAGCGGTGCTTTGAAAACCGTCACCAGGAATGGCAGAGCCGTGCCCTTCAACCGATGCAGCGTGGTCACGTCGGAATGTTTCTCGGTCACCACGGTCGTTTCCGAGGCGGCCGGAACCAACGTTCCTGTTCCGTAGTAGCCGGCGATGGGGCTTGGACGATGCACCACGGTTAGTCCCACCGTGATCTCTTCGACCTGCCAGTCGGTCCCGTTGAAAACGGAAACCTGCAGGCCATCCTCGGTGATCATGGCCGGACCATCCAGTTTATGCAGTTCGTCGTCAGGCAACACGATCGGCACAACCGGACGCGACAGCAGCGACGATGCATTGGCGTTGAAAGACAAGCTGCAGGTCACATCCGGCGAGGAAACCTGAAATGTCTTTCCCGCTCCATCGAAGGAATAGAGCGGGCTCGATCCAGCGAGGCGGTGGCTGGCTACCTCGTCCATCACTTGCAACATATTGTCGTTATCAATGACAGTGCGGGCGGGGGCAGGGTGGTCGGGAGTTTTTTCTTTCTCTTTCTTGCGAAGCGACCTTGCCAGATCTCCGAGGGGAATCGGGTGCTCCTCGTATTGCGCCCAGACGGGACTCACCAGCAGTCCGCATATCCCCAGAAGAATTCCCCGCCTAAGTATCTGCACCATGGGCCCTGATTCGATCCTCGATGCTGCTCCTGGCCGGGGGGAAGGCGCGCAACCGGACGCCAAAAAGCTCGTCCGGAGCCGCGAAGCGCAGGAGCCGACACCAGAATTGTAGCGGGAACAGGTAAATGAAGGAGCGAACGTAGGTGCTAGAACCTCGGCACCAGGGAGGCATCGGCAAAAGAACAGAGGGCGCGCAATGACTTAAACGCGGCGTGCAACGGGGCTACGCACCCTCAAGACCGCAGAAACTCAGAACAACGACTCACAGCAGGCCAGACGCACGAAACCGCGTGACGGGATCTACCACCGGCTGACGTTTGAATATCCAGCGGGCCACCGCAAATCCCAGCGCCACGTAACAAACATGCATGAACCGCATAGCCCAACCCCCCAAAGTGATCCAGGATGCAACCGCCGCACCCTAGGGGAGGAGGCCACTTACGCGATCCAACTTAGCAACCGCACACCAAAGGGTCAATGTCCCAAAGGTGCTATCGCATAGCACTGAAGTAATACGTCGTCACCGGAATGGGAGCCGTCCCAAAAGCATTCAGTACTCGGCCAAGACACTCCGGGGGGCTCACTGCGCGTTGGTAGGATTGGATGCAGCCTACTGAATTCTAAAGGCCTTCCCTGGCAGGACTGCGCCAACACGGTCCGGTATGGACTGAACACTGAGTGCTGAACGCTAGGTGCCAGCCTTGCCTAGCGCCGCTCTTCCAAGACCTGTTCGTGCGGGTTTTCGACAGCCGTGGCACCATGCAGTTCATGAGCCTTACGTCCATGGAAAAATAATAGATGCACGAGAAACATCAGCACCAGGACCGCCCCAAACGTGCATACGATGGTGGCTCCCGTGGGCGTATCCAGGCTTACGGAGAAATACACGCCCAGTGCCGAAACTAACGTTCCCATCGTCCAACCAATGGCGAGCCGAGGACCTACCCGATCCGCAAAAAGCATCGCGCCAACCGAGGGAACGATCAGGTAGCAGAACACCAGTAGTACGCCAGCAATCGCCACCGAGGAAGTGACAACGAAGCCGAACGAGGCATAGAACAGAAAGTCCCAAAGCCGAACGTTGAGGCCCTGCTTTTCCGCTTCCGCGGGATTGGTCGAGATCAACAGAAAATTGTGCCGGAAGATGTAGTGGAAGAGTCCAACCGCACCATATAGAACCGCGGTTTTGGCGACCTCCGCCCTGGAGACCGCGAGGATGTTGCCAACCAGCATGTCCTTCAGGTGCTCAGTTTCGCCAGTAGCCTTGCTCATCGCCAGGATGGCCGCCGCTGAGGCCACCGCGTACGCGATGCCGATGAACGCCTCTTGCGGAATATGTCCGCGCCGGGTTCGAGCTAGCGCAAAAATGGCTGCTCCCAGAAAGGTGAATCCCAAACTCAGAAAGTAAGCACCTTGCCCGTGCGGGTCCATGCCAATCAGGATCGCAATGGTCGCGCCCAAGGCAGCAATCTGCGCCAACGCGAGGTCCACGAAAATCACACCGCGCTCTACCACATGTACGCCCAGGTAGGCGTGAATCCCGGTCAGGATCAAACTGGCCACGAAAGGCCACAATAAAAACGGGAGTATTTCCATCACTCTCCTCTCACTGGGTCTCCTGAAACGCTTTTGGTCAGCAGATCAATATCGTAATCAAAAAGCTTGAAATAATCCGTGACCTCTTTCTCGCCGCCTACGGACGGCAAGTACTGCACAACCTTCCCGCCAGTCTCGCGAGCAATGGCATTCGGAGTCTTCAAGTCGAAGTACGGCTCCACCAGGATGACTTTGCAGTTCTCGCGCTTCATCAGCCCGATCAATTCGATGGTATGACTTGGTGTCGGCGGAATGCCCGGCCGCGGCTCCACATAGCCGATCACATTCAGTCCAAAATGCTTGGCAAAGTTGGGAAATGAGTTGTGGTAGGTCACGACTTTGCCGCCCCGGTAGGGCCTCATCGCCGCGTCCCACTTTTGCTCAGCGGCAGTCAGGCGCTTGTCGAAATCCTGAAACCGCTGCTGAAAATACGCTGCGTCGGTAGGATCGAGTTCCCCCAGTTTCCCCGCAATCCCTCGCGCGATTCTCCGCCCATTGTCAGGATCAAGCCAATAGTGCGGATTTCCAAGCGGATGAACATCTCCCATCGCTCGCGTGACCTGTCCCTGTGGGATGTCAAGAATCTCCGCGAATTGCGACGCATCAAGATAGCCCGCGGCCCCCACTTGGATCCTGGCATTTCCGCTCTGGCTGATGAGCGGAGGCAGCCAGCCAATTTCCAGTTGCAGCCCGACCACGATCAACAGGTCTGCATTGCGCAGCTTCAACAGAAAGCTGGGCTTGGCCTCGACGAAGTGCGGGTCCTGGTAGCCCTTGGCGATCGACTCCACCGAAATCTTATCTCCGCCGACTTCCTGCGCCAGGGCTGCCATATCGGTCGTGGCGGTGACCACGTTCAGCCTCTTCGCCTCCGCCGCCGGCAGCACAAACAGCGCGCCTATCAACAAACAAATGAACACACTTAAACAGCGACTTCGGTTGAACATTCCATTCCCTTCCCGAGCGTCACAGACACAATTCCCGAACTCAGTTTGCTTATGATTCCACATCACACTTTGTTCTAATTCCGAACTTCGCCTTGCTCTGATTCCGAATCTCGCGTTTGTTTGAAGGGGCGCGCCTTCAGGCGCGCCGTAAATTTCCTTAGCCAACAGCGGCTTTAGCCGCCGAGGTTCACTCCATGCACTGAGACGACTCTCATTGAGAACACTAAAAACACTAAAAAGGATGTGCTCCATGCGCTCCCAATGAGAAGATCAACTGCAAAAACAATTCGTTCGCATCGATGTTATTCGCATAGCGTGTAAAACGATACTGCCCACGCAACTGGCTGAACTCGCTAGGCCAGTAAGTCAGGACCAGCGAGGCGCCTTTGTCGGTCAGCGCATCATCGCGGCTGCGATCAGAGTGATCATAACGTCCGCCCAGGAACCAGCGCCGTCCCAGTTGATAGTCAGCAGAGGCATAGTAGCCGAATGACTTCTGCGTCGTGGGCAATTGCTGGCGGTCGCTCCAGATGAACTCGCTGCGCGCCACAAAGGAATGGTAGATGGAGCGGCGCAGCGGCTTCCAGCGCAGTGTGGCATCCACGCCATAAAGATACGTCAAGAAATCCGAGCCGACGTCGTTGTGTCCGCGCGCGTAAGACACCCCCAGATCCAGATTGGTGGATTCGTTGATGTCCCGGTAGCCGCGTAGATGCGCGACCGCGCTCACATCGCTGCGTTGCGACGAGCGGAAGACATCGCCCGAATCTCCGCGGAACAACTGTCCGGTTGCCTCCAGAAAGATTCCCTTTGGCGCCGGCAGGATCCGCTGGACCGAGAATCCGGCATCATTGATACCATCCTCGCCCGCCACCAGGTTGTTGCTGACCAGTGGCCTCTCCACCCAGGGCAGAACGTGGTTGTGCATCGTATTGACCTTGCCAAAGGCGGAACGCATCTTGCCCACTTTCGCAACAAACCCGGCCGGCAACGCGGTAAACGTAATGTAGCCCTCTTCCAGGTTTACGCCTTCTTCTCCAAAAGAAATGAAAAAGTCGCCGCGCGCATAGGGATCGATGATCGACTGGAAGCCCACCTCGGATTCGTGCATCTGGAAGGCGGGAATGGGTTGTAGCGATACCACGTTCTGTTGCGAGTTTCCGCCCAAGGCGCCGATGAAATCCCCGATCACGCTGATATCTGGGTTAAGCGCCTTGGCTGCCGATCCGCCAGCTCCCCCCAATGACGGCTCTTGCGTCATGCCCGCGAGCGCCGCAGCTTGGGTGGCCGGTGCGGGTGGTGCGGCCTGCGCGGGCCCGCCCGGAGCAGTCGGGGCCGCCGCTTCCACCGGCGCCTGAGCCGGAGCAGGCTGCGCGGGAGCCGGCTGGGCCTGCGCTGCCTTGAGCATTCGCACCTGACCCTCCAAGGCGATCACGCGATCCTCGAGTTCCCGCATGCGCTGTTCCATGGGCGATGAATCCGGCGCGCTTCCATGCTGCGCCGGTTGCTGAGCGAAGGCAGAAAGCGTCATTACACAGGCGACAAGAACGAATAGGAATTTCGTCTTCATCCCATTGCTCCTCAATGCAACGTTGCGGCGAACGTTCTGAACGAAGTCCCAGTGAAGCACAATCGAAAATCCTGATGCGGACAACAAAACTATGCACAGACGCGGGACGCAACGCCCAGCCGATACAGCCTCTCCGGACTCATCTGCCGGCGGCTGGACAGCGTTGTCCCCACCATTTCTCTTGTTTGTGGATTGGTTACCTTGACGATGTAGAAGCTCCGCGCCCCAACCAGACCGACCCGTTGCCGCTCGACCGGCCTGCGCCCTTCGCTTCCCTCTTGGATGCAGAAATTGCGCTCTACAACTGCCTGATCTTCAACAGAAATGAAAATGATTCTAGCATCAAAGTAACGCCGGCATCCTACCGGCCGTCTCTAGGGTGTCTCGCCCTCGATACGCTGAGTGCCCGTTCAATCTCCGTTTCGTTCTTCCGCCGAGCACCACAACGCACCCCTAACGCTCATCCTCCCCAGCGCTCACCGCACTGCTTTCCGCCGGAATCGCCACCGGCTGGATCCCTCGCTCGATGGCCAGCTTCTGGAAGGCGGCTACGTCACTCTTCTGAAGATCGGCCCATTTGCCGATGGCCTCATCAGTCTGTTTTTTTAATTCATCGAACCGTTGCAGGGCAGCTTCGGTCGGACCGCAATTACAGCCCGCGGACACGATCATCGCCAAAAATGCCCACTGCCCGTCGAGCTCAGGATGGTAGGCCAGTGAGTCCTCGTTGGCGCTGATGCGCAAATTAACCAGAGGCTCGCGCACCAAGACCAGCTTCGCCGTAAGGCTGTCCCCTGAAGAAGCAACTGATCGCGCCGTGTCATCCGCGGGCAGACGCCGTTTCATCTCGGCCGTCTGGTTGCGCACATCTTCAATCTGGTTTACGGCGGCATAGACGCGATTCAGTTGCTCCCGAATCTGTCGCAGCAAGTTAAATTGCTTTTCCAGATCGGCCTGCGAAACCTGTACGCGCGGATCCAACTTCAACTCGAGTGGAACCGTCTGACTCTTGCCGTCGGCGGTCAAGCGCACCTGGTACTTCCCCGGCAGCGCCGTGGGTCCCTTCGCCCCTGAGTTGTACTCCCATAAGTAGTAACCCGGCACCCGGTTGGCCTCCTCGTATCGCAAATCCCACAGGAATCGATTCAGTCCGGCTTCTACTTTAATTTCCTTCTCAGGCTTCTTGTCGTCCGGATCAAGCGGTTCATCCGGCACCTGGGTCTTCAGGCTGGAATACTTCCGGATCACCTGGCCCTGGCCATCGAGAATTTCAATCGTGGTTTCGCCTTTGGGCGCCTGTTTCACGAAAAAGTCGATCACCGCTCCTGGCGGTGGATTCTGGCCAGTCAGCACCGGCTTCTTTGGACGATCTTCCCCGCCCGCGCTCTGCAATCGATACGCAGTCTGCGGCGTATAAAGGTGCACGTCCTTCTTTGCGATTTCATCCGTGAACTGGCGCACCGGAGTCAGATCGTCCAGAATCCAGAAGGAGCGACCATGGGTAGCCACCACCAGGTCATCGTCCTTCACAATCAAGTCATGAATCGGCGCTCGCGGAAGATTGAGTTGCAGCGGCCGCCAGTCTGAGCCGTCATTAAAGGAGACGAAAACACCCATCTCAGTACCCGCATACAGCAGCCCGCGCTTCTTGGGATCCTCCCGCACGGCGCGCACAAATGTCGTGTCGGGAATCCCCTTCACGATCGTCGTCCAGCTCTTTCCGAAATCGCTGGTTTTGTAAATGTGCGGATGAAGGTCATCGTTCTGATGGCGATCGACCGCGACATATGCGGTCCCAGCATCGAAGGGTGATGCGTCAATCTGGCTGACGCGGCTCCACTCCGGCAAATCCTTGGGAGTGACGTTGGTCCAAGTCTTGCCGGCATCACGCGTGATCTGGATAAGCCCATCGTCCGTACCTGCCCAGATCACGCCCCTCGTCACCGGAGACTCCGCGAGAGCGAAGATGGTGTCGTAGTACTCGGTCCCGCTGTCGTCGATGGTGATCGATCCACCCGAAGGCTGCTGCTTGCTCTTGTCGTTCCGTGTGAGATCCGGACTGATGGCTTCCCAATGCACACCGCCGTCGGTGGTTTTGAAAAGCCGCTCACCGGCATGGTAGAGCGTCTCCGGATCGTGGGGCGAAATCATCACCGGCGACGTCCACTGAAAGCGATGCTCAAGGGGCGCAGCGCCGCCGGCATCGGAAAGATGAGTCTGATTCGTGATATTCCGCAGCTGGCCGTTACGCTTGTCATAGCGCGTGATCAAGCCTTCGTAGTCGGCCGCATACACGATGTTGGGCTCAGGCGGATACGGCGCGATGTATCCCGCTTCCCCGCCACCGACCGGATACCAGTCGGGCCGGTCGATCACGCCCTCGTCGCTGCGGCTGGCAATGCCCACCGTGCTGTTGTCCTGCTGCGCGCCATAGATGTAGTAGGGCGTGCGATTGTCGGCAATCACGTGATAGAACTGCGCGGTCGGCTGATTATCCTGCCTCGACCACGTCGTGCCACCATCCAGCGTCACCGACACGCCGCCATCATTCGAAGCAATCATCCGCTTCGTGTTCTTCGGATCGATCCATAGCCCGTGATGATCGCCGTGCGGGATCTTGATCTTGTTGAAGCTGCGTCCTCCGTCGGTCGAGCGGTAGGCGTCCACGTCCATCACGTACACCGTCTCGCTATCCTGCGGATCCGCGATGATGTGCATGTAGTACCACGGTCGCTGGATCAGGCTGTGGCTGCCGTTCACCAGTTGCCAGGTATCGCCACCATCGTCCGAACGGTACAGCCCACCTTCGCTCGCCTGGATGAGCGCGTAGACGCGTTCCGAGTTCGCAGCAACCGATACCCCAACCCGTCCGTACGGTCCCTTGGGCAGTCCTTTGTCCTGGAGACGCTTCCACGTAGTCCCGCCATCACTCGAGCGATAGAGCCCGCTGCCGGGACCGCCGCTCGACAGACTCCAGGGCGTCCGACGAACTTCCCAAAGCGCCGCGAAGAGGATGTTGGCATTGTGCGGGTCGAAGGCCACGTCGATTCCGCCGGTATTGTCATCCTTGTAGAGAACCTTCTCCCAAGTCCTGCCGCCGTCCAGGGTGCGGAAGATGCCGCGTTCGGCGTTAGGCCCGAAGGGATGACCGAGGGCAGCCACAAAAGCGATGTCAGGATTCGTGGGGTTGATGATCACCTTGCCGATCGAGCGCGAGTCGCGCAGCCCGGTGTTCTTCCACGTCTTGCCACCGTCCAGCGTCTTGTACACGCCGTCGCCGTGCGATATGTTTCCGCGCAGGCAAGCCTCGCCCGTACCTACATACACGATGTGGGGATCCGAGGGCGAGACCGCCAGGCTGCCAATCGCCGAAGTTCCCTCTTTGTCGAAGATCGACGTCCAAGTCAGCGCGCCATCGGTCGACTTCCAGACACCTCCTCCGGTTGCGCCAAAGTAGTATGTCGTCGGATCCCCCGGTGTTCCAGACGCAGTCAGCGAGCGCCCGCCGCGGAACGGGCCCACGACTCGATACTTCATGCCCTTGAAGTTCGGGTCTTCGTTCTTCTCAGCCTCGGCGGTCTCGGCCTTCGGAGTTGCTTGCGCGGCCGGTGACGCTCCAGGTTTTTCAGGGGTGGTTTTCTGGGCAAGGACAACTCCGGAAAAAAGCAGGCAGAAGACGAAAAGCGCGCAGGCTGCGACACCCGCACACCGGTTCTTGGTCACCATGTTGGCTGTGATCTCCCGGGCAAGTTTTTGTTCGCGTCATGGTACCGCGTACCGCGTTGGACGCAAAGGGACGTATTGGGTAAGCATCGAGACTCGCACAACAGTGACCGCGAGACACATCGAATTGGGCGAGCATCGTCGCCGCGAGCAGGATGCATACGCGACCCCACAGTCCTGGAGCAAAGGGAAACTAGCATTTCCAAATCAGCTTCGATTCCGAACTCGCTCTGTCTTGAAATTCAACTTGTTTGAAAGGGCGCGGCTTCAGCCACGCCGTAAGATTTCAGAATCGCTGGCGGCTTCAGCCGCTGCGGTTCGCCGCATCCAGGCGCCCGACCTTTTCCCATCAGCCCGCCTGTGGTCACTTCTTCCCTTCCAACACTTTTCGCGCCGCGGCCAATTCCTTGGCTTTCGCCTCATCCACTTTCGGATAGGCCAGGTTCAAATCCTCCAGCGTGTCGACGATTGCCGCCGCTACTGCAATCCGTGTGAACCACTTATTGTCCGCGGGAATCACGTGCCAGGGCGCCTCCGGCGAGGCCGTATGCCGGATCATATCCTCATACGCACCCATGTAGTCGTCCCAGCACGCCCGCTCGTGAATGTCGGCGGCGGAAAATTTCCAATTCTTCTCCGGGTCGTCCAGACGCGCCATGAAGCGTCGCTTCTGTTCTTTCTTCGACACGTTGAGAAAGAACTTCTGGATCAAGATGCCGTTGCGTGTCAGATAACGCTCAAATGCCCGAATGTCCTCGAAGCGTTCCTTCCAAATATCCTTCGTGATGAGCGTCGGCGGAACCCTCTGCGAGCGCAAGATCTCAGGGTGTACGCGCACCACTAGCACTTCCTCATAGTACGACCGGTTGAAAATCCCAATCCGGCCCCGCTCGGGGACGCACTTCATGGTTCGCCACAAGTAGTCGTGATCGAGTTCTTCCGGCGACGGTGCCTTGAACGCGTACACCTGGCAACCCTGGGGGTTGACGCCCGACATCACGTGCTTGATAACCCCGTCTTTGCCCGCGGCATCCATCGCCTGGAAAATAAGCAGCAGCGCCCACTGATCCGAGGCGTAAAGCTTGTCCTGCAGATCGGCGAGTTTCGCGATGCCTTCGGCCAGCAACTTCTCCGCTTCTTCCTTCGACTGAACTCCAGCAGTGTGTCCGGGATCATGATCTGGCAAGCGAAAATGTTTGCCGTGCTCCACCCGATACGGCTTCACCAATTTTCCCGAAGTGACCTTCATAGACTCTCCGCCTACGCTCGACCCAGCTTGCGGCCGAGCAAAAGAGGAAAAAGTCTACACTGCCGAAGCCGTGGGCATCCAATCGCGTGGTTGTTGTGGGAATAGCCGGGATGCAGGAAATCTCGCCCAGTGGTCATTGCTAGGGGCGAACAGTGCGAACATGGCGAACATTTAGGTCACTCCACCAGCCTTGATCTGAAGCTACTAAGCGATTTGAAGGGGCGTGCCTTCAGGCGCGCCGATCCATCGGCCAAGATAGGGGCTTTACCCCCCGAGGTTCGCCCTGCCTACAACTGCGGGTCGACAGACGACGGACACTCATCCCGCGACACTACCGCGGCTTGAAGTGATACACCACGTCCTGCTTGGAAGGGATCGGTACCCCATCGCGGGTAGCCGGACGAAACCTCCAATTCTCCAAGGCCGCCAGGACCTTGGCATCGATCGATGGTCCCAAGCTCTGCACGACCACCTTGTTCACGATGTTCCCAGCTTCATCGATCGTAATCTCGATCACCACATTCCCTTCCGCAGCCCCGTGCAGATCTTCGGGAGCCACCACAGGTTCGAAGGTCGCCGCAGGGAGGGCCGCCCGAGTCTCGTGCCCTGCCGAAGCACCATCGGACAACGATCCATAAGCCGTTCCCGCCGAAGGTGCCGGATTCGCCGCGGCAGAGGCAATCTCTTGAGTGTCCTCAACCTCTGGTTTGGGCATATCGCCATGCGAAGTGAACTTACCTTCTTTCGACTTCTTCCAGGTAAGGGGGGTACGGGAGGTGGTCCGCTCCCCCGAGGCTTTGGATGCGGACTTCGCTTCGGCATCGGTTCCGGTTGCCCAATACAAGTGCGTAATCGACGTGCCGTTAGCTCCTCCCAAAACCGAGGACGGCGCCACAAATATCGGGGACCGCCCATGCAGCAGCGCCGTCACCAGCAGTCCGTGGACCGCGATGGAGACAAGCCACGCGGGCCTCGGACGCCAGCCCTCACTCGGAAAGCTCCGGCTGAACATGTCTGAAGTGTTATCCGGCATACCTGAATTGGACGTGCTAAGTCGCAAACCGTTGCGCCAAAAGCAGAAACATTTCTTCATCAGCCTGTCGCGCCAAAAACAGCCAATAAATTGGATCGTAGCATGCGGCCTGCATTGCATTGCTCATGAGCGGCAATCACTTGCGGGGTCCTATGTCTTTCGAACCGTCCGACATCACTCAGCGTTTTCCTGATTCATCGAATCGATTTACGCTGTGGCGATTGCATCTCGATTTGCGGAGTTCTATGGCAACGATGCTTCGCCACATGGAACTCTGATAAGCCGCAATGCTCAAATCATTCTGATCGTGGCCATCCGCCCATCTCTTCCAACTTATTCATTTCAAATCTTCGGACGTGAGATCGCTTGGTTTCAATCCCGGCGGGTGGAGAGCAAGCAAACGCAAACGAAACGCGCCGCACTTACGTCTCGTGCATAAACCCGTTTTATGTGTTCCATAGATTTAACTTTTACAAATTATTTAGATGAAGGTTAGTAGAACTATGCGTTGGACTGAGATTCCGCAGCTTGGGTACTGTTCGCCCAACTAGCTGGAGTCGCGAACGACACCAACTGGGTGATTGCGTACTCCGAGAAAAAGGAGACAACAATGAAGGGAATTTCGCGCGTAACCATCGTCCTGTTGGGGCTCAGTATTGTGTTCGGGTCGCCGTGTCAGGCACAGAATCCGACCGAGGCACCGAACGATTCGGGTTCGGCGCAGATTGAGCGCCACATCCAGGTCCTTGAAAAGGAAATCAGCGATCTGCGCAGTGAACTGGCCTCGCTCAAAGCAAGCAACACTACCTCTGCTGCGAGTGCCACATCGGCGCCCGTGCCACAATCCAACCTCGTCGCCAGTAGCACGGCCTCCTCGACACCGCCTCCACCATCGCTCGCCAGCATGCTGGGGCCGACCTCACTGAGCGGCTTCGTCGATGTTTACTATGGGCAGAACTTCAATAATCCTGCTTCCCGCAACAGCTCCCTGCGCTCCTTCGATGTCGCCTCCAATCAGTTTGCCTTGAACCTGGTGGAACTGGTGGTTGACAAGGCGCCCGATGCTTCTAACAGCCGCACGGGTTACCACATCGCTCTCGGCTTCGGCCAAGCCATCAACGCCGTCAACGGTACGGATCCGGGCGGCCTGGGTTTTGATCAATACCTCAAAGAGGCGTATTTTTCGTACCTCGCACCCGTGGGCAAAGGCTTGCAGGTAGACGTGGGTAAGTTCGTCACCCCGCACGGGGCAGAGGTCATCGAAACCAAGGACAATTGGAACTACTCGCGCGGACTGCTGTTCTCGTACGCCATCCCATATTTCCACTACGGCTTGCGCGCCAAGTACACCTTCACTCCCAAATACTCTCTGTCGGGATTTCTTGTGAACGGCTGGAACAACATCGTCGAGAACAACACCGGCAAGACCTATGGTGTTGGCTTTGGGTGGAATCCCAGTAAGAAGTTCGCGCTCGTCCAGAATTACATGGCCGGCCCGGAGCAGGTGGACATAAATTCCAATTGGCGCCAGCTCTCAGACACCGTGGTGACTATCTCGCCTACCGCGCGCCTGTCGTTCATGGTCAATTACGACTATGGCCGCGGTGATCGTATCGCCACCGTTTCTGATCCGGTCTACTGGACGGGCGCAGCCGGCTACGTCAAGTATGCGCTGAGCGATCGGACTTCCATTGGCACACGTTACGAGTACTATAACGATCAGAACGGATTCACCACCGGCACCGCGCAGCACTTGCACGAGGTCACTGGCACCTTCGAACGTCTCGTCGCCCACCACATCATTACCCGGTTGGAATACCGGCGTGATATGTCGAACGAACCCACATTCCTGAAAGGGAGCAACCCGGTCACTTCTCAAGACACACTGACGGCGGGCATGGTCTTCACGTTCGATAGTCGTGAAGCCAAATAACAGGTTGTAACGGGCCTTGCTTTGAAAGGGGCCCGGCTCAGCCGGGCCATAAGTTTCTTGTGTGGATTGCGGCTTCGCCCGCTGGGGCTCATGGCATGCGATCAGAGGATGCGTTCCACAAGCCGTTCTCCCGTTCTCTGCTTGAGCTAGCCCTTCTGAAATGTACTTCTGACACCAACCTCTAACATTGCAGCACAATCCGATGCCCTAGCTATTTCGACGTCGTGCGATCGTCCTGCTACTCTGACACCACTCACAAACAACTCAGAAAGGATTTGCGATGTTTTTGATTGGCATTCTCTTTCTCGGCCTCTGGATCGCCGGAGAAGCAACGGCCTACACGCTAGGTGGTTTCATTCATGTTCTACTGGTATTGTCCCTGACGGTCCTCGCAAGCCAGATGATCCGCGGCAACCGCAGCAGCCGGCTCGCGGAGTTAGCCACCTCGCCTGACCACCTGGACAAGCGCAAGTAAGCTCCAGCTTCTGCACGAATAGATTACCGAGTTCGCCGATAGAGGCGATGCAATCCCGCTGCACTCATCGGCGCGCTCCATCGTCTGCCTGAGCCCTCCCTGTACAATAGAGGAGAACCCCTGCCCGCCCGGGTGGCGAAATTGGCAGACGCACGGGACTTAAAATCCCGAGTTCCTAACGGGACGTGCGGGTTCGATTCCCGCCCCGGGCACCAACTAACTTGGATGGTGCGAATC